>Ga0209796_10000283_pt1 | contig 42214 bp, 42 predicted proteins | sample AgamicOrSfrz_FD_187167 | JGI IMG/M metagenome (GOLD analysis project Ga0209796, IMG submission 187167) | Agave microbial communities from Guanajuato, Mexico - Or.Sf.rz (SPAdes) (version 2) | ecosystem: Host-associated > Plants > Phyllosphere > Phylloplane/Leaf | place: Guanajuato, Mexico...
AGGAGGTCCTCGTCGCTCCCGGCACCGGTCTCGAGGATGGCGATCCCGGCCGTGGCATGCGGCACGAACAGGTGCAGCAGGCCGTCGCCGTGCTGACCGGCCCGGAGGCCGACGTACTGCTGGGCGTCACTGGTCAGGTCGAGCACGATCTCGCGGTCCCCGGTGCGGTAGGACCTGGTCTCCGACTCCATGCGCTCAGCCTAGGAGGATGGCGTGCGCGCACAGCTGCGCGGCGCCGACGCAGGGTCGGCGCCGCGCAGAGCTCTCGGCGTACGTGCGTCCGCGGGTCAGCTGGCCGGAGCGCCGGAGGGACTCGTGGACGCCGACGGGCTGGTCGTGACGCTCGGCGAGGAGGAGGCCGCGTCGTTGTCGGTGATGGTGACCTTCACCTTCGGGTTCTTCACCTTCAGGACATGGCCCGCGGAGAACTTGACGTAGAAGTACTCCGACGGCTCGACGACGGTGTCGTCGAGCGTGGTCACGGCGACGACCTTCTCGGTCTCGCCGCGCTGGAAGATGAGACGGCCCTTCTTGACCTTGGTGTAGTCCGAGCCGGCCTTGGCGGTCCCGTTGAGGGTCTTCCAGTTCACCTTCGTGCGGTGCTTGGCGGGCTTCTTCAACGTGAGCGTGACGATCGCGGTGTCACCCTCGACCACTGTCACCGACTTGGCTGTCTTGGCGATCGGCGATGCGGTCGAAGGCGTCTCCGCGACGGCCACCGCGGCGCCTGCGATGAGGGCGGTGGTGGCGGTGACGGCTGCTGTCCGAGTCAGTGTGTTCCTCTTCATGCCCCACCGGTCACCCATCGGGCCGGATCGAACACGGGCCGAAGCACGACTTTTTCAGTCGAGCAGCCGATCGACCCGCTCGACCTTCTCGCGCAGCTGTCCGGTGAAGCCGGGCCGGATGTCGGCCTTGAGGACGAGGCTCACGCGCGGCGCCACGGCCACGACGGCGTCGGTGGCCCGCTTGACGACGTCGAAGACCTCGTCCCACTCCCCCTCGATGGTGGTGAACATCGAGGTGGTCTCATGCGGCAGCCCGGAGGCCCGTACGACCTTGACGGCGGCAGCGACGGCTTCGGCGACACCACCCGTCTCGTCGCCGGTGGTGGGGGCGACGCTGAAAGCGACCAGCATGGGCTCCACCCTAGCCAGCATCAGCGGCCGGTAGGGTCGGCAGGGCTGCGACCGGAAGGAACCGATGAGCTCCGCACTCGACACCCTGGCCCACCACCTGGGGGTGCCGCCGACGCAGGTGCCTGCCCTCGGCGCGTACGACGAGGGCCGGGTGGCGGCGTACGACGCCTTGCTGACCCGCGCCATGGAGACCGAGGACGCCGCGTTCGAGACCGCGCTCGATGAGGCGCTCGGCTTCGTCCCTCGGCTGCTGCGCCCGGTCGCCAAGAAGGTGCTGGGCCGTGCCTGACGTCCGCAGCACCATCGAGATCACCAAGCTGGCCCGCGAGTTGCATGCCGATGAGGCCGAGCTGTCCTTCCTGCGCGACAGCAGCCCCGAGGAGCTGCGGGCGCTGCGGGCGATCACCGCGGCCGCGTTGCACGCTCGCAGCGAGAGTCGGGTGAAGGCGTGGGCGGGCCTGTCGCGGGCGCTGCCGGCACCGGTCACCGCCAAGATCGCCGAGTCGGCGCTCGGCCCCGGGCTCAGTGGCCGGATCGCCGGCGCGATGGAGCCGGCCGACGCGCTCCGCCTCGCCGAGCACTTCTCGCCCGGCTTCCTCGCACGCCTCTCCGTCGCCGTCGACCCGAGTCGGATCGGCCCGATCGTGGCGGGCATGCCGGTCGACCTGGTGATCGACGTGGGGCGTCGGCTCCTCGCCGACCACGAGGTGGTCGCGCTGGCCCGGTTCCTGGGCGTGGTCGACCCCGACGTGGCGCTGCGCCTCGTCGACGGCGCGGACGGCGCCGATCTGCTCCAGATCGCGCTGTACGCCGACGATCGGGAGGCCCTCGACTCCATCGTGCAGCGACTGCCGGTGGAGCGACTGCGTGCGCTCCTGGAGGCGACCGGCGGACCCGACACCGAGGCGCTGGCCGCGGTCGCGCTCGACCTCTCCCCCGCGACCCGTGCCCGGCTCGCCGAGGTGGTCGGATACCTGGAGGAGCCGCGCCGGGGCGAGCTGCTCGCCGTACTGCCTCCGGCGTAGGCGCGAGGACACGATCAGCGCAGCGGCCGGCACTCCTCATCGTCGGCGGCACCTTGTCCGGGAAACGGCACACGGCCCGCTCCCCGGCGTCGGAGAGCGGGCCGCGTCAGCAGCGCAGGAGCGCGATCAGTTCGCGTTGACCAGGTTGCGGAGGACGAACTGAAGAATGCCGCCGTTGCGGTAGTAGTTCGCCTCGCCGGGGGTGTCGATGCGCACGATCGCGTCGAACTCGACGTCGCCCGCCTTGACCTTCACGGTCTTGGGGGTGGTGCCGTCGTTGAGCGCGGTGATCCCGGTGACCGAGAACGTCTCCTCGCCGGTCAGGCCCAGCGAGTCGGCGTTCTGGCCCTCGGGGAACTGCAGCGGCAGCACGCCCATGCCGATGAGGTTGGAGCGGTGGATGCGCTCGTAGCTCTCCGCGATGACGACCTTGACGCCCAGGAGAGCGGTGCCCTTGGCGGCCCAGTCACGCGAGGAGCCGGAGCCGTACTCCTTGCCCGCCAGGACCACGAGCGGGATGCCGGCTGCCTGGTAGTTCTGCGAGGCGTCGTAGACGAAGCCCACCGGCCCGTCGGGCTGGGTGAAGTCGCGGGTGAAGCCGCCCTCGGTGCCCGGCGCGATCTGGTTGCGCAGGCGGATGTTGGCGAAGGTGCCGCGGATCATGACCTCGTGGTTGCCTCGGCGCGAGCCGTAGGAGTTGAAGTCGCGCTGCGCCACACCGTGCTCGGTGAGGTACTTGCCGGCGGGCGAGTCCGCCTTGATGTTGCCGGCCGGGCTGATGTGGTCGGTGGTCACCGAGTCGCCGAGCTTGAGCAGCACCCGCGCGCCGTCGATGTCGGTGACCGGCGACGGGCTCTTGGCCATGCCGTCGAAGTACGGCGCCTTGCGGACGTAGGTGGACTCCTCGTCCCAGGTGAACGTGTCACCGGTCGGGGTGGGCAGGTTCTGCCAGCGCTCGTCGCCGGCGAAGACATCGGCGTAGTCCTTGGTGAACATCTCCGAGGTGATCGAGGTGGCGATGACCTGCTCCACCTCGGCCGGCGTGGGCCAGATGTCCTTGAGGAACACGTCGTTGCCCTCGGTGTCCTGGCCGATCGGGTCGTGGAACAGGTCGATGTCCATCGAGCCGGCCAGCGCGTAGGCGATGACCAGCGGCGGCGAGGCGAGGTAGTTCATCTTCACGTCCGGATTGATCCGGCCCTCGAAGTTGCGGTTGCCCGACAGCACCGAGACGACGGCGAGGTCGTTGTCGTTGACCGCAGCCGACACCTCGGGGATGAGCGGACCGCTGTTGCCGATGCAGGTCACGCAGCCGTAGCCGACCAGGTCGAAGCCGAGCTTCTCCAGGTACGGCGTGAGGCCGGCCTTGTTGTAGTAGTCGGTGACGACCTTCGACCCGGGCGCGAGCGTGGTCTTGACCCACGGCTTGCGGGTCAGGCCCTTCTCCACCGCCTTCTTGGCCAGCAGCGCGGCACCGAGCATCACCGAGGGGTTGGAGGTGTTGGTGCAGGAGGTGATCGAGGCGATCGTGACCGCGCCGTGGTCGAGGGTGAACTCGGTGCCGTCCTCGAGCGTCACCTTCACCGGGTTGCTGGCGCGGCCGCCGTCCTTCGGCGCCGCCGAGAGGTGGTCGGTCGGGGCGGGCGAGCTGCCGTTGGCGGCCGACGACGTCGGGACGTCGCTGCCGGGGAACGACTCGGCGACGGCCTCGTCGTACCCCTCCTCGCCGCCCTTGTGGACCGGGTCGCCGGCGTAGTCGACCAGCGCACCGCGGAAGGACTGTTTCGCGGCGGTGAGCTCGACCCGGTCCTGCGGACGCTTCGGACCGGCGATGGAGGGTACGACGGTGGACAGGTCCAGCTCGAGCTTCTCGGAGAACCGCGGCTCGGCGGCCGGGTCGAGCCAGAGCCCCTGCTCCTTGGCGTAGGCCTCGACGAGCTTGAGCTGCTCCTCGCTGCGGCCGGTGAGCTTGAGGTAGTTGATCGTCTCCTCGTCGATCGGGAAGATCGCGATCGTGGAGCCGAACTCCGGGCTCATGTTGCCGATGGTGGCGCGGTTGGCGAGCGGCAGCGCCGAGACGCCGGCGCCGTAGAACTCGACGAACTTGCCGACCACACCGTGCTTGCGCAGCATCTCGGTGATGGTCAGCACCAGGTCGGTGGCGGTCGAGCCCTCGGGCAGGTCGCCGGTCAGCTTGAAGCCGACGACGCGCGGGATGAGCATCGAGACCGGCTGGCCGAGCAGGGCCGCCTCCGCCTCGATGCCGCCGACGCCGAAGCCGAGGACACCCAGGCCGTTGACCATCGTGGTGTGGGAGTCGGTGCCCACGCAGGTGTCAGGGTAGGCCTGCAGGACGCCGTCCACCTCGCGGGTGAAGACGGTGCGGGCCAGGTGCTCGATGTTGACCTGGTGGACGATGCCGGTGCCCGGGGGGACGACCTTGAAGTCGTCGAACGCGGTCTGACCCCAGCGCAGGAACTGGTAGCGCTCCTTGTTGCGGTCGTACTCGATCTCGACGTTCTTCGCGAACGCCTCCGGGGTGCCGAACGCCTCGGCGATGACGGAGTGGTCGATGACCATCTCGGCCGGCGCGAGTGGGTTGATCTTGGACGGGTCGCCGCCGAGCTCGGCGGCCGCCTCACGCAGGGTGGCCAGGTCGACGATGCAGGGCACGCCGGTGAAGTCCTGCATGATCACGCGCGCCGGCGTGAACTGGATCTCCTTGTCCGGGGTGGCGGTCTCGTCCCAGCCGGCCAGCGCCACGATGTCGTCGGCGGTGATGTCGGCGCCGTCCTCGGTGCGCAGGAGGTTCTCCAGGAGCACCTTCAGGCTGTAGGGCAGCGAGGCGACGTCGAGCCCCTCGCCGGCGACCGCACCGAGGCGGAAGATCTCGTAGGACTTTCCGTCCACGTCCAGGGTGCCCTTGGCACCGAAGCTGTCCTGACTGGCCAACGCTCACATCTCCTAGGTCCACGACGACGTGCAGTAGGTGTCGATGCCATCCTGCCGTGCAGGGCGGCGGAGCCGGTAGTAAGGCTGGCCTACGTTCGGCACGACAACCATCTTGATATCAAGATACACGATGTCGAGCGAAAATGGCGCGCCGGTGGATCGCGCGTCAGCGGGCGCCCAGGACCTGCTCGTGCACGGCCAGCGCCCCGGCCTCGCCGTACGGCTCGTAGCCGGGGGCGTAGACCTGAAGCTCGCTGAAGCCGAGGTCTTCCGCGCGCGCGATGGCGTCGCGGTAGGCACCGACGGAGGAGGACGGCCGGACCGCTCCGAACCCCACCAGCAGCGAGCGCGGCAGCGACTCCGGCGCGCGGCCCTCCTGGCGGCACGCGGCATCCAGGCCGGCGACCTGGGCGCGCACCCTCTCCCAGAACGCCGCCTCCTCCAGCTGCACCACCCCCGGACCGCCGTAGCTGTTCCACCGGTCGGCGTGACGGGCGGCCAGGGCGAGGGCGCGCGGACCGTGGGCGGCCAGCAGCAGCGGTGGCCGGGCGGCGCCCGGGGGCATCGGCAGCGTCTCCAGCCCGGTGAAGGACGTCTCGGAGCCCGACCAGCTCGTCTCCCCCGCCCAGACCGCCTGGAGGCCCTCGACGACGTCGCGCAATCGCCGGAACATCTGGGGCGCCGTCACGGCCGCCCCGCGGTCGGCGAGAGCGCACAGCGGCGATCCGGCGCCCAGGCCGAGCACGAAGCGGCCGCCGGAGACGTCCTGGACGGTGCCGGCCAGGCGGGCCAGCGCGACGGGCGAGTGCAGCGTCGCGGACGCCACCAGCGTGCCCAGCCCTATCCGGCTGGTGATCGCCGCGCCGGCGGTCAGGGTCGCGAACCCGTCGGCCAGCCACGCGCCCGGAGCCGTCGGGTGGGTGAGATGGTCATAGACATAGGCGACGTCGTACCCGAGCTCCTCCATCGCGCGAAGGTCGCTGGACCAGCGCTCCCACGGGCCGATCTGCGGAAGGACGACACCGAGCCTCACGACGCGTCCGCCGCCCGGGTCAGCAGCGCGACGCACTCCACATGGTGCGTCATCGGAAAGAGGTCGAAGGCCCGCAGCCGCTCCAGCCGGTAGCCATGCTCGGCGAACAGCGCGACGTCACGCGCGAGCGCCGCGGGGTCGCAGGCGACGTAGGCGACCGCACGCGGGCGCCGCGCCGCGACCGCCTCCACCACCGGCCGGCGGGCACCCTCGCGCGGCGGGTCGAGCACGACCAGGTCGACCTCCTCGAGGTAGGAGGAGGCGAGCATCCTCGCGACATCGCCGGCGGCGATCTCGGCAGTCGGAACGTTGCGTGCCGAGAGCTCGGAGGCACGGGGATCGCCCTCGATCGCGATCACCCGACCGTTCGGTCCGACGCGCTCGGCGAGGAACGCCGCGAAGAGACCCACGCCTGCATAGAGGTCGAGCACACTCTCCCCGGCCTGCGGCGTCAGCAGGTCGAGCACCGCCTCGACCAGCGTCGCGGGTGCCGCCGGATGGACCTGCCAGAAGCCGTCGGCGGCGACCGCGAACGACCGCCCGGCCACGGACTCGGTCACCACGCCCGGCGCCGGCTCCCGGGCGTCGGTGGCGGCGATCAGGCAGTCGTCGATCGCGATGGTGTCGTGCGAGCGGTGCTTGCGCATCGCCCGGCCCTGCGGCGTGAGCACGTAGCTCTGCCGGGTCCGCCAGCGGAGACCACGCTCCACCTCGGGCCGGTCGCCCGGCACCGCCTCCACCACGACGGGTACGTCGAGCCCGGCCAGCCGTTGCAGCTGTTCGCGGACCACCGCCGCCTTGAGGTCGCGCTGCGCCGGGAGCGCCACATGCTGGAAGTCGCAGCCGCCGCAGCGGCCGGGGCCGGCGTACGGACAGGGCGGCTCGACCCGGTCCGGGGACGGCTCGAGGACGGCCACGGCGTCGGCGCGCCAGAAGCGGTCGCCGTCGGTGCCCTCGGTGATCCGCATCCTCACCCGCTCGCCGGGGATGGCGTGGCGGACGAAGACGACCCGGGTGGGGGTCTCGACAGGCTCGACCACCGATCCCGGCGGCTCGACCACCGATCCGCGCGGCTCGACCACCGATCCGCGCGGCTCGACCACCGATCCCGGCGGCTCGACCACCGGGTCCTGGGGGACCCGGGCCACCACATGCCCGCCGTGCGCGATCGGCCCGGCGACCACGTCGTAGGTCTCGCCGACGTGGGACCGGCCGCGGGCCTGTCTCGCCCGCGGCTGCCGGCGGCGGGGGCCGGTCACTGGCCGATCTGCCGGTCGCGGCTGCCGACGGCGCGGCCGGTGCGCAGCGCGCTCGGGGCCACCCAGATCTCCTCGCGCAGCTCGCGGGCACGCTGCGCGGAGGAGCGCAGCTGATAGGGCACCGAGATCACCATCACGCCCGGGGTGAAGAGCAGGCGTCCCTTGAGCCGCAGGGCGGTCTGGTTGTGGAGGAGCTGCTCCCACCACCGGCCCACGACGTACTCGGGGATGTAGACGGCGACCACCCCGCGGGGGTTCGCCTTCTTGATCGCGGTGGCGTAGTCCACGACCGGCCGGATCAGCTCACGGTAGGGCGAGTGCAGGACCTTGAGCGGCAGGTTGAAGTGCCGGTCGTCCCACTCCTCCAGCAGCTTGTTGGTGCTCTCGTCGTCGACGGAAACGGTGACGGCCTCGAGGATGTTGGGCCTGCTCGCCTGAGCGAAGGCGAGGGCACGCAGCGTCGGCTTGTGCAGCTTGGAGACCAGCACGATCGCGTGCACCCGGGTCGGGAGGAACTTGTCCTCCTCGTCGGCGGCCAGCTCGGCCTCGACGTTGTCGTAGTGACGCCGGATGCCCTTCATGATCGCGAAGAAGAAGCACATCGCCAGGATCGTGATCCAGGCGCCGGCGAGGAACTTGGTGATGAGGACGACCACCAGCACCACCCCGGTGAAGCACAGGCCGACGGTGTTGATGATCCGCGAGCGCACCATGTGCCGGCGCTTCGTCGGGTCGGTGGCCGTCTTCAGCTCACGCGTCCAGTGCCGGATCATGCCCAGCTGGCTGAGGTTGAAGGAGACGAAGACTCCGACGATGTAGAGCTGGATCAAGCGGGTCGTCTGGGCGTCGAAGGCCACGATGAGGACGGTGGCCATGATCGCCAGGAACAGGATGCCGTTGCTGTAGGCGAGCCGGTCGCCTCGCGAGGACAGCGCCCGGGGCGCATAGCCGTCACGGGCCAGGATCGAGCCGAGGACGGGGAAGCCGTTGAAGGCGGTGTTGGCCGCCAGGACCAGGATCAGGCCGGTCACGGCGACGACGAGGTAGAAGCCCGGGGGGAAGAAGTCCCAGATCGCCTTGGAGACCTGCGCGATCACCGCGTTCTGGGTGTAGGTCGCGCTGACATGATGACCGTTCAGCGTCAGGCGCTCGGTCTCGGCCGGATCCACGAACCGCAGCCCCATCTTCTTCGCGAGCACGATGATGCTGAGCATCATGGTGATCGCGATGATGCCCAGCATGAGCAGCGTGGTGGCGGCGTTCTTCGACTTCGGGCGCCGGAACGCCGGCACGCCGTTGGAGATCGCCTCCACACCGGTCAGCGCGGCACAACCGGAGGAGAAGGCCCGCATCAGCAGGAAGATCAGGGCGATGCCGGCCAGGTGACCGCCAGCGCCCTCCTTCGGGACGATGTCGTACTTCGCACTCTCCACGTGCGGCAGGTGGCCCGAAGCCAGCCGCACCGCGCCGACGATGGCGGTGCCGATGATCGCCACCATGAAGGCGTACGTCGGGATCGCGAACGCGGTGCCCGCCTCCCGGATGCCGCGCAGGTTCATCGCCGTCAGCACGACCACCATCGCGACCGCGAGCAGCACCTCGTGGCCCTGGAGCGCCGGGATCGCCGCACTGGCGTAGTTGGCTCCCGAGGAGATCGACACCGCCACCGTCAGCATGTAGTCGACCAGCAGCGCGCAGGCCACCGTCGTACCGGCGTTGCGGCCGAGGTTGACGGTGGCGACCTCGTAGTCGCCGCCACCACTGGGGTAGGCGTGCACCGTCTGGCGGTACGACGCGATCACCGCGGTCATCACCAGCGCGACGGCGACAGCGATCTTCCAGGACCACACGTACGCCGACGCGCCGGCGATCGAGAGCATGATGAAGACCTCGTCGGGGGCATACGCGACCGAGGAGAGCGCGTCGCTGGCGAAGACCGGCAGGGCGATCCGCTTGGGCAGCAGGGTCTCCCCCAGCTGCGAGCTGCGCAGCTTGCGACCCAGGAGGATCCGTTTCGAGACGTCGCCGATGCCCACGACACGGAAGGCTATGGCATCACCGCCCCCGGTGGTGACGCGCCGAAGCCCGGAGCGGATACGGTAGCGGCGTGCATGTCGTGATCATGGGCTGCGGCCGCGTCGGCTCCACACTGGCCCGCAGCCTGGAGGACCGCAACCACACGGTCTCGGTGATCGACACCGAGCCCGACGCGTTCCGGCGCCTGGGGCCGGCCTTCAACGGCGACAAGGTCACCGGCATGGGCTTCGACCAGGAGGTCCTGGAGAAGGCAGGCATCCGGCGCGCCGACGCGTTCGCGGCCGTCTCCAGCGGGGACAACTCCAACATCATCGCCGCCCGGGTGGCGCGCGAGACGTTCGGGATCCGCAACGTCGTGGCCCGCATCTACGACCCCGGCCGCGCCGAGGTCTACCAGCGCCTCGGGATCAGCACGGTGGCCACGGTCAAGTGGACCGCGGACCAGGTCCTGCGGCGACTGCTGCCGCAGGGCGCCGAGCCGGACTTCCGGGACATGTCGGGCACGATCCGGCTCGACTCGACGCCCGCGCCGGAGAGCTGGATCGGCCACCGCACCGTCCACTTCCAGGAGCAGTCGCTCTCGCGCATCGCCTGGATCGACCGCCTCGGCGAGGGCGTCCTGCCCAGCCGCGAGAGCGTCATCCAGGAGGGCGACGTCCTGCACCTGGTGATGCGCGAGGAGAACGCCGCGCACGCCTACAACGTCCTCAAGAACGGTCCGGAGGAGCACTGATCATGCGCGTTGCCATCGCCGGTGCGGGCGCGGTCGGCCGCTCCATCGCCCGTGAGCTGATCACCAACGGCCACGAGGTCCTCCTCATCGACAAGGAACCCGCCGCCATCCGGCCCGAGCGGGTCCCCGACGCCGAGTGGCTGCTCGCCGACTCCTGCGAGCTCTCCTCGCTCGAGGAGGCGCGGATGGATCGGTGCGACGTCGTCATCGCCGCCACCGGCGACGACAAGGCCAACCTGGTGACGTCCCTGCTCGCCAAGACCGAGTTCGGCGTGCCACGGACCGTCGGTCGGGTCAACCACCCCAACAACGAGTGGCTCTTCACCGAGGCCTGGGGCGTGGACGTCAACGTGTCGACGCCGCGGATCATGTCGGCCCTGGTCGAGGAGGCGGTGACGGTGGGCGACCTGGTCCGGCTGTTCACCTTCCGCCAGGGGCAGGCCAACCTCGTCGAGCTCACGCTCCCCGCGGACAGCCCTTTCGTCGGCAAGCCCGTCGGCCTCATCCCCCTGCCGGACAACTGCGCCCTGGTCACGATCCTGCGTGACCGTCAGGTGTACGTCCCCACGCCCGAGCAGCCCATCGAGGCCGGCGACGAGCTGCTGTTCGTCGTACCGACCGAGAACGAGGACGTCCTCGAGCGGCTCCTCGCCCCCACGACGCACGGCGGCTGAGCCTCCCGGCGCCGCACGGCGGTAGGCCTGCCGCAAACTGGCACGATCCGCGTGCGGCGAGGCGGCCGGGCGGCGAAGCGGCGCTGCCGGACGACGCGCCGCGACGAAGTCGCGCCGCGCGGCGGTAGGCCTGCCGCAAACTGGCACGATCCGCGGGCGGCGAGGCGGCCGGGCGGCGAAGCGGCGCTGCCGGACGACGCGCCGCGACGAAGTCGCGCCGCGCGGCGGTAGGCCTGCCGCAAGCTGCCCAGGGCCACCTCGCCGCCCGCGGACGACTCAGAGCTCGGTGATCGGCTCCTCGAGCGGTGTCGCGTCCCGGGCCAGCAGCCAGACCATCGCGCCCCAGGCCAGCAACCGCAGCGGCCAGCCGACACCGAGCCGGATGATGCCGAGCACGAGCACCGCCGCATCCTTGTCCATGGCGCCGCCGTACCCGAGCAGGATCACGATCCCCTCCACCACGGCCAGGATCGCGCCCGGAGCGAGGAAGAGCCACGTCAACCGGACGCACAGGGAGACGATCTGGCGGTTCTCGTGCCACTCGAGCGGGTCGCCGGCAACGCTGCCGACCATGAAGCCGATCAGCGGCCAGCGCAGCAGGCAGCTGGCCACCATCACGACCGTGTAGACCCCGGTGATCACCACGCCGGGAACGAAGAACGCGAGCGCCTGGTCCTGCTGACTCCCGCCGAGGCTCTTCGCGATGTGGACCACCAGCCAGCCGATGCCGATGCCGACGACGGCGTTGGCGACGTACTGGATCGTGGAGCGCTGGACCAGGCGGACGACCAGTGCGCCGGCCGCGAGCACGATGCCGGCGATCAGCGCGACGCTGATGTCCTTGGTGATCAGCCAGGCGGCGGTGAACGCCAGGCCGGGCAGGCCCGCCTCGAGCAGGCCCCGACGACCGCCGAGGGAGGCGGCCATCTGCCGGCGTACGACGGCCTCGACCGTGTCGACCCCGACGCGCGCATGCTCGGGGCCGGTCCCAGCCGCCGTCACGGGATGAGCTCGTAGCGCGGGTTGTAGAGGATCCGCTCGCCCTGGTGGCGCCCGATCCGACCTTGGACCTGGAGCGAGCGGCCCGGCGAGATCCCGGCGATGCGACGACGGCCGAGCCAGACGATCGTGACCACGCCGGTGCCGTCGAAGAGTTCCGCCTCGAGGGCGGGTACGCCGCCACGGGGGCGCAGCGTCACGGTCCGCAGCGTGCCGCGCAGTCGGACGAGCGCCCGGTCGGCGGCGTCCGCGATCGGGGTGACGCTGGCCGCGGCGTACTCCTCCTGGAGGTCGCGGGCGTGCTGGTCCTCGTTGTTGGCCCAGTGGCGCAGTGTCTCCCGCAGCCTGCCCTTGCTCATCGCACCATCATCTCCCCGAGATCGTCATCCGGCGCACACCGGCGCTCAGCCCTCGACCCGCCGCGCGTCGGCCGGGATGACGAGCGGCAGGGCCTCGCCCTTGGGCATGGCGCCCCTGCCACGGTTGACCACGACGTGGCGCAGCACCTGCTCCCAGGCCTCACCGGCCTCCATCTCGACGGCCGGGCGGCCGAGGAACGTGGCGCGCAGCAGCCAGCGCGGGCCGTTGACGCCGATGATCCGCGACGGCTGGACCCCCTGCTCGCCGTCCGGGAGAGCGACGCCGAGCTGGCAGACCAGCTCGCGACCGAACGTCCCCTCGCGCTCCCCGACCTGTCCCCCGCGCTGCTGCACGTCCGCGGCCAGCTGCGGCAGCACCTCGCCCCACAGGTCAGCGCCCCGGGGCGCGGCGAACGCGCGCAGCTCGAGCGCACCCTCCTCGTTCGTCAGCAGTACGGCGGCCACCTCTCCCGTGGTCTCCTCGACCTGAAGACGCAGCTCGAGTCCCTCGACAGGCGGGATGAGCAGCGACCCGAGGTCGATGCGCTCGAGCGTCGCCGCCTCCGCCGGCAGCTCGTCGGCGTCATAGGGGCCCGTCCCGACCGGCGCGCCGGTCGGCCCGGGCTCCTCCGCGTGCGCGGTGCCCTCCGAGAGCTCGGTGCTCTCGGGGAGCTCAGGACTCTCGGGGCTCTCGGCGCTCCCGGCGCTCGCGGCGGGGTCGCCGCTGGCGGCCGGACTGCTGGACTTGCGACGGAACTTCAACGCGCTGCTCTCTCGTGACGTCTCGCTCGCAGGTCAGCCCTGCGAGAACCCTCCGGTAGAACCGTAGCCGCCCGCACCGCGCACCGAGTCGGGCAGGACCTCGACCTCGACGAAGCGGGCGGTCTCGACGCGCTGGATCACCAGCTGCGCGATCCGGTCGCCGCGCCGCAGCGTGATCGGCTCACGCGCGTCGAGGTTGATCAGGAGCACCTTGATCTCGCCGCGGTAGCCGGCGTCCACGGTGCCAGGCGTGTTCACGATGGACAGGCCGTGCCGAGCGGCCAGTCCCGAGCGCGGGTGCACGAGCGCGACGTAGCCCGGCGGCAGCGCGATCGCCACCCCAGTGGGAACCAGCGCCCGCTCCCCCGGCGCGAGGGTCACGTCCACGGTGGTGAGCAGGTCGGCACCCGCGTCCCCCGGGTGCGCATAGGCTGGCGCCGGCAGGTCGGGATCGAGGCGGAGGAGCGCGATGTCCAGGGTGGCTGAGGGCGACGCGTCGGGCACGCAGCGGACCCTATCCCGCCCCCTGTCGAGGACGGGCGGAGGCGGGATGAAAAACTCTCCCCTCGTGACCACCCCCGCGTACGACGAGCGCCTGACCGTGCCGCTGCGCTGGTGGGTCCAGGGCATCATGTTCGTCGCCACGCTGTGGCTGGCCATGATCGTGTCGATGCCCGCCGCGCTGGCCTGGGGGCTCACCGCCGCGATCCTGGCGCTGCTGAGCCTCGCCTTCTCGGCCTACGGCTCGGCCCGCATCGTCGTGGAACCCGGACACCTGCGCGCCGGACGGGCGCGGATCGAGGCCGGCTTCCTCGGCGCGGTGGAGGCGCTCGACCCCGAGGCGGCCCGACGCGTGGCCGGGATGGAGGCGGACGCGCGGGCCTACCTCGTGCTGAGGCCCTACCTCAGGCGCGCGGTCCGGGTGGAGATCACCGACCCGGCGGACCCGGCGCCGTACTGGCTGCTCAGCACGCGGCACCCGGACCGCCTCGCGGCCGCGATCGCGCGCCTCACCCGGGAGGCGTGAGGCGCGCGAGCCTCGGCGCGCCGCGGGCTAGGCTGCCATCATGGCGAAGTCGAAGGCCCCGAAGGGCTCCAAGGTCTGGTCCGTCTTCTCGCTGCTCTCGGCACTCGGCGCTGCGGCCGCGGCCCGCAAGGGGCTCGACGTCGCGTGGAAGGCCGGCACCGGCCGCAAGCCCCCGATGAACCCGGCCGACCCCGACGTCCGCGTCGGCGAGGCCGTCGCCTGGGCGGCCCTCACGGGTGCCTCGGTCGCACTGGTGCGGATGCTCGCCCAGCGCCGGGCCGCGCACTACTACGTCAAGTCGACCGGGCACCTGCCGCCGCAGCTGGGCAAGGACGGGGAGTAGGTCTCGACAAGCTCGACCACCGGACCCGGCTCGACCACCGGACCCCGCTCGACCACCGGACCCCGCTCGACCACCGGAGCAAACGCAGAAGGCCGCCGCCCCGAGGGGCGGCGGCCTTCTGTGTGGTCCGTGAGGATCAGGCGCAGTCGCGGCAGATCATCTTCTTGGCATCGGCGAGCTGGCTGCGGTGGTGCACCAGGAAGCAGCTCATGCAGGTGAACTCGTCGTCCTGCTTGGGCTTGACCTCGACCGCCAGTTCCTCGTGCGAGAGGTCCGCGCCGGGGAGCTCGAAGGACTCAGCGGCCTCCGCCTCGTCCTCGTCGACCTTGCCGGAGTTCTTGTCGTGACGGCGCGCCTTGAGCTCTTCGATGCTCTCTTCGGACTGGTCTTCCTCATTCTTGCGCGGTGCGTCGTAGTCCGTCGCCATGCGTCACTCTCCCGTTCGTCTTCTACCCGGCGGCTGTCCCGAGGCCGCAGCACAGGGCCGTGATTGTGCACCATGGGCCCGGTCCCACGCACACCCGCCTCGCGATCGACGCATGAACATCGCGTGACGCGCCGCTATTCCCGCGTGCGCGCTGCCCTTCCCAGGCACACGCGGTACGGCGCCACGTCACTCCTGGGCGAAGTACCCCGCATCGACCGCCGCCTCACGCAACCGGTCGAAACCATGCTCGGGGGCGACCAGCAGCAGTCGCCCGCCGCCGAGCCCGGTGGCGACCTCGACCCGCGCACCGGCCCCCTGCGCGATCAAGCCGGCCGCGGCGTGATCCCACTCGTGCACGCCCTCCTCCAGATAGCCGTCGAACGCCCCCTGGGCGACGTCGCACACGTCGAGCGCGCACGAGCCGGCCCGCCGGATGTCGCGCACCTGCGGGAGCAGGCGCACCAGGCACTGGGCCTGAAGCCGGCGCAGCGAGGCGTCGTAGCCGAAGCCGGTCGCGAGCAGGCTCCGGTGCAGCGGCGTCTCGGCCGCCACGGTGATCGCTCTGCCGTCGCGGCGGGAGACGATGGTGCCGCCGGCGTCGACGTACCCGGTGAACTCGACGCCGCGGGCCACGTCGATGACCACGCCGGCCACGACGTCACCGTCGCGCTCGGCTGCCACCGAGACGGCGTAGCGCGGGATGCCGTAGAGGAAGTTGACCGTGCCGTCGATCGGGTCAACGATCCAGCGCACGCCCGAGGTGCCCTCGACGTCGTCGCCCTCCTCGCCGAGGAAGGCGTCGTGCGGTCGCTTCGCGGCGACGATGCGGCGGATCAGCTCCTCGCTGGCCCGGTCGGCCTCGGTGACCACGTCGGTGTCGGTGCTCTTGGTCGCAGCCACCTCCACGGTGCGCGCGGCGCGCTCCCGGACGAGGTCGGCGGCTGCTCGGGCGGCTTCCTGGGCCACGGCGAGCAGTTCGGTGGCGCTGGCGTTGCCGGCGGTGTCGCTCATGCGGGGTCCCCCACGCCGGCGAGGGCGGGCCTGGCGTCGCGAGCGTTCGCACAACACCCCACCGGGCAGCGGTCCCACAGCGGACCGAGGTCGCCCACCGCCGTGCGGGCCACATCCTCGCCGCGCTCGACCGCCGCGCGCTCCAGCAGCAGGTCGCGCACGGCAGCCACGAAGCGCGGGTCGTCGCCGGCGGTCGCGCTGCGCACGACGCTGATCCCGAGCCGCCGTGCGGTCTCCATCGCCTCGGTGTCGAGGTCGTAGACGACCTCCATGTGGTCGGAGACGAAGCCGACCGGGCACAGCACCACCGCCGTCTCACCGGCGGCTGCGAGCTCCTCCAGCCGGTCGTTCACGTCCGGCTCCAGCCACGGGATGTGCGGCGCTCCGGAGCGGGAGCAGAAGACCAGCTCGTGCTCGTGCACGCGACCGGTCTCGGCTGCGACCCGCTCCGCTACCGCGCCGGCGACGTCCCGGTGCTGGGCGACGTAGGCTCCCCCGCCCCGTCCGGGCGGCCCGGAGGCGTCGTTCATCGAGGTCGGGATCGAGTGGGTGACGAACAGGATCCGTGCGCTCTCACGCGACTCGGCGGGCAGGTGCTGCAGCGCCGCCAGGATGCCGTCCACGACCGGCTCGGTGAAGCCGGGGTGGTTGAAGTAGTGCCGCAGCTTGTCCAGGACCAGGCCGCTCGCCGCGCCGCCGACCTGCTCGCGGGCGTCGTACAGGTTCTCGCGGTACTGCCGACACGAGGAATAGGACGAGTAGGCGCTGGTGGTGAACACGGCCGCTCGGCGTACGCCGTCGGCCTTCATCTGCGCCATCGTCTCGGCAAGGTAGGGATCCCAGTTGCGGTTGCCCCAGTAGACCGGGACGTCCAGGCCGTGGCCGGCCAGGTCGGCCCGCAGCGCCGCCAGGAAGGCGCGGTTCTGGTCGTTGATCGGCGACCTGCCCCCGAAGCGGAAGTAGTGCTGGCCCACCTCCTCGAGCCGCTCGCGCGGGATGCCGCGCCCGCGGGTGACGTTCTCCAGGAACGGCACCACGTCCTCCGGCCTCTCGGGACCGCCGAAGGAGACGAACAGCAGCGCGTCGTACGGGGTGACGTCCATGCCGCTCATCGTATTTGGCCGGCGCTAACCTCCCTCACATGGGTTGGAGCAACTGGTCCGGTCTCGAGCACGCGACGCCCGCGCGCACCGCGGCACCATCGAGCGCCGAGGCAGTGGTCGCGGAGGTGGTGGCGGCCAGATCGGCCGGCTCCACGGTGAAGTTCGCCGGCACCGGCCACAGCTTCACCGGCATCGCCTCACCCGGGTCCGGCGTACAGCTCCTGCCGACCCAGCTGCGCGGCATCGTCGAGGTCGACCACGACGCCCTGACGGTGACCGCGTACGCCGGCACCCAGCTCAAGGCGCTCAACGCCGACCTCGAGCGGCTCGGCCTGTCCCTGCACAACATGGGCGACATCGCCGAGCAGACGCTGGCCGGCGCGGTCTCCACCGGCACCCACGGGACCGGCGGGGTGGTGTCGGGCCTGGCGGCGCAGCTGGCCGGCTTCACGCTGGTCACCGGCACCGGCGAGCTGCTCGCGTGCTCGGCGACCGAGAACGCCGACGTCTTCGACCTCGGCCGGGTCGGGCTCGGCGCGCTCGGGGTGCTCGTCACGGTGACGTTCAAGGTGGAGCCGCTCTTCGCGCTCGAGGCGGTCGAGCAGCCGATGGGATGGACCGACTTCCACGCCTCGTTCGACGAGCTCGTGGCGGGCGCCCATCACGTCGACGCGTACTGGTTCCCGCACACCGACCGGCTGCTCACCAAACGCAACAGTCGCCTCGCCTCCCTCGACGAGACCGAGCCCCTCGGCCGGCTCAAGCGCTGGCTGGACGACGACTTCCTGCAGAACACCGCCTTCGGCCTCGTGACCGCTGCCGCCAACCACGCGCCGCGCGTCATCCCGCGGATGAACCGGATGAACGCCTCGCTGCTCTCCGCGCGGACCTACTCCGACATCGCCCACCGCGTCTTCACCACCGAGCGCCGCGTGGTCTTCCGTGAGATGGAGTACGCCGTCCCGCGCGCCGACGGGCTGGCCGTCCTCACGGAGTGCCGCCGTGCCCTCGAGCGGTCCACGCTGCGCATCTCCTTCCCCGTCGAGCTCAGGGTCGCGCCCGCCGACGACGTACCGCTGTCGACGGCGTATGAGCGCGACTCGTTCTACCTGGCGTTCCACACCCATCGCGCCGCCGAGCACCGCGCCTACTTCGGCCTGATCGAGCCGATCCTGCGGGACGCCGGGGGCCGGCCGCACTGGGGGAAGCTGCACTCGCTGGCGGCTGAGGACCTGGTCGGCCTCTATCCGCGGTTCGCCGAGTTTCGGGCGCTGCGCGACCGACTCGACCCCGATCGGGTCTTCGCCAACGACTACCTGCGGCGGGTGCTGGGGCGCTGAGCGACGCTCAGACCGACGCCGGGCCCTGGGGCGTCGGCGCCTGCCAGCGGCGCCACATCGCCAGGAACCGCCAGACCGCGACGACGAGCGCGCCGGCGACCGTGGCGGTGAGGTTGGCCAGGCCGAGGCGCAGGCCGAGCACCGCGACCGCGGAGCCGGCGGTCGCCGGGATCGCGTAGAGGGTGCCCGGCCGCAGGATCAGCGGCACGCGGCCGGCGAGGACGTCGCGGATGATGCCACCGCCGATGCCGGTCACCATGCCCATCAGGGTGGCGGGGAGGAAGCCCAGGCCGTACTCGACCGCCTTCAGCGCACCAGCCGGCGCGAACAGGGCGAGCCCCAGCGCGTCCACCACCAGCATCGAGCGCTCCATCCGCCCCAGCGTCGGGTGGTACCAGAAGGTGAGCAGGCCGGCCGCTACCGGAACCAGCAGGTAGCGCCAATCGGCCAACGCTGCCGGTGGCGTGGCGCCGATCAGGACGTCGCGGGTGAACCCGCCGCCCAGGCCGGTGCAGACGCCGAGGATGACCACACCGAAGGCGTCCAGCTCCTTGCGGACCCCGACCAGTGCACCCGAGACGGCGAAGACGAAGATGCCGACCAGATCGAGGACGACCAGGGTCGTGGAGTGCTCGGTCGCCACGCCGTCATGCTCCCAGCCGGGCCGCCGGAGAAAGCCGGAGGCGCGCCGGTGTGCCACGCGAGTTCGCCCGATCCGCTGGCGTAGGCTGCCAGCATCATGTCGGCTGAAGAACTGCCCCTGACGCCACCGGCCTCCCAGCCGGAGCAGGACGCGGATACGCGTCCAGTCACGGTCACCCTCGCTTCGGTCAGCCGCGACGGGCGGCGCGCGATCCTGGTCGACGAGCTCGGCCGCGAGTTCACCCTCGAGCTCGATCAGCGCCTCAAGCCCGCCGCGCCGCAGCAGGAGCAGCCCCGCCGAACGGAGGTCCCGATGGAAAGCGCCCTGCGCCCCCGCGACATCCAGGCCCGGATCCGCGCTGGCGAGAGCCCCGAGGCGGTCGCTGAGGCCGCCCACACCACGGTCGAGAAGATCATGCCGTTCGCGGCGCCCGTGCTCGCCGAGCGCGAGCACACCGCCGAGCGCGCCCAGAAGGCGTCGGTACGCCGCCGGCCGGGCGAGAACGCCGGCGTCCGCACGCTCGGTGAGGCGATCGCCGCTCACCTGCGCGGCTTCGAGGTCGAGTCCGACGCGATCGACTGGGACGCCTACCGCCGCCACGACGGCCGCTGGAAGCTGCTCGGCTCCTACGACCTCCCCGGCCGCGCCGGCATCGCCGAGCTCACCTTCGACGTCCCCGGAAACTACGTCTCGCTCGACAACGACGACGCCCGCTGGCTCGTCGGGGACCAGCTCGAGACTCCGCCGGCCCCGCCGGTGCGGGATGACCTGGAGCTGGCGCGGCTGCGACGGCTGCAGGCGCCCGAGGTCGAGGCCGTCGAGCCGGCGGCTCCCGAGGTCGCGGAGGCTCCGGTCGCCGAAGACCGCGCCGCGGCCGAGCCGACCATCGAGACGCCGCTGCTCGACACCCCGGTCGAGGCCTACCTCTTCGACGCGCCGGCCGTCCCGACAGTGCGCGAGCCGGAGGCCGAGCCCGTGGCGGAGCCGGCTGCCGAGGCTGAGCCCGAACCGCAGGCCGCCGACCCGGCTCCCGAGGCACCCGTGCGTCGCCCCAAGCGCAAGGGCCGCGCGTCGGTCCCCAGCTGGGACGAGATCATGTTCGGCGGCGGCCCGGGCAAGTAGCCCGGTGGTTGTGAGTCGGACCCTGCCGTTCGGCCCGCGGACTGGCGACTCACACCTCGACGCTCGCGCGTCCTCCTCGTGGCCGGCCCTGCTCGACGGCCCGGATTTCCGACGAATCTCGCACACGAGCACTCTCGGTCGTCCGCCCAGGGGGTCGCCTCATGGATTCCTCGCTCATCGCGGGCTCACGCACCACGCGGGCGACACCGTGACCTCCACGTCCTCAGGCGAGGCCACCGACGAACTTTCCGGGCGTCACGCCGTCAGCCGGCCCCCCGGCGCGTGCCTCGGCAATGGCCCCTCGGATCTGGTCCTTCACCTGCTCGAGCGTGAACGGCGGCGGCACCGACGTGTCGGCCTCCGGGTCGAGCTCCTCGACGATCGCCACCTCCAGCCCCTCGACGTCGAACCGCTGGATGGGCAGGAACATGGTGCCGGGCCGGAACACGATCTCCTGCTCACGCGGGTGCGCACTCAGCGCGCTGAGATCACGTCCCAGGCTCCCGATGACCGCGTAGACACCCGGCGTGGTGAAGTCGGCCGTCGCCACTCGCGGATCCTTCGATGTTGCGATCAGAAGAGGGCTGACGATCGCACGCCCGGGACGCGTCGGGGCCGCCTCGACGAACCCGCGATAGCTGAGTCCGCGGTAGGGGGGCAGCTTCGCGAGTGCGCTGAGCAGCGACTCGAGCTGCTGCGCGGGATCGGTCATGTCGATCTCAGGACCCGGCCATTCTTCGGCCCCACTCAGGGCCGCGGCGCGACAGCGGGTCGTTGCGCGAGCAAGCGGCCCCTTGTCACGAAGTCGCGTTCCGCCTGCTCCGACTCGAACGCAGCTGCGCACTCAGGAGCGAGCCTTACCTGCACGTCCACTACTTCACGCTCCTCGGATTCGCGCTGACGATGTACCCATTGTCGCCGACACTGATCGCGACTTCGACGCGCCCGCCGTGCGCGACCCCGAGCCGCAGCCGCCGGTCGCGCCGGAGACCGGTGCCGTGCCGGCGCCCGCGGCGGATCGAGTCGCTGTGCCTCCCCGGCACCTCCCCTGGGTCACCCGGCGATCTCGGCGAGGTGCCCCTGGTCGACGTACCAGCGGATCGGTCGGGTCAGCACCACCATGGCGCCACCACCGGGCTGGGCGAACCACGGCGCGGCAACGCCCTCGCTCGCCTCGGGGAGGGGCGTGAGCACGAGGTAGCGGTGGTACGGCGCGTCGACGTCGTCGGGCGGCTGAGAGCGCTGCTCGAAGGGCGTTCCGAGCGCGTAGAGGTGGTGGGTCGTCTCGTCGCCGAAGGTGTCCAATGCCTCGCCGGCAGCCACCAGGGCCGGCCCCGGCAAGCCGCCTCGGCTCCCGGTGCGCTGCTTGATGCCCGCAGCGGCGGACTCCCCTCGCTGGTCGAGCGCATCCACCTCGCCGGCCGGCACGTGTCGCGGACTCGTCAGGACCAGCCGCGACACCAAGGTCGAGGCCGCCGGGAGGTCGTCGGCCGAGCCGTACGCCGCGAAACGACCCCGAGCCATCGCGCCGACGACGAACGCGTCACCGTAGGGCAGCACGATCCAAATGCCCTCCGGCGGTGGCGGCGCTTCTGCCGTCGGGGGGCCGGCCAACAGCGCCGCCCGCTCGGGGACGCCGTTCGCGCGCAGGAGCGAGCCGAACTCCGCCTGGTCCTCGACGCTCATCCGTCGGCTCCGGGGCGGCCCTTGAGCCGGCCCTCGAGTCGGGCGAGGGTGTCGCGCGCGACCTGCTGCATCCGCTCGACGCTGGCGCGCTGCTCGGCGGCGCTGCGCGCCGGTGGCGCCGGCTGCAGGAGGATGCGGGCGAGCTCCTGGACGGCCGCCTCCTCGCTCGGGAACGTCTCGATGTCGTCGTCGCCCTCGCCTCGACCGAAGGTGATCACCTCGGCGCGGCCGTCGGCGAGCACCCGCACCGCGCTGGCGCCCTCCACCGTCGACAGGTCAGGATCGTCGATCCGACCGACGTTCTCGGCATGGCGGTGGGCGCGCCCGAGGGCCTGCTTGAGGTCCTCGACCGTCCGGATCGCCGCGGGCTCGCTCATCTGACCACCTTCAGATAGCCGTGATCGACGTACCACTGGATCGGCTTGTCGAACTTGTACTGGACTCCGCCACCGGCCTGTTCGAACCACGGCGCGATCTTGCCCTCCGTGACCTCAGGCGGCAACGGCTTCGCCACACGGTACTGGTGGTACGGCTGGCTGGCGCTGTCGGGAGGAATCGCCCGTTGCTCGTACGACGTCCCGTCGGGCGAGGCGTACTTCCCGCGGGGTTCGCCGAACCGATCGATGGTGTCCCCCGGATGCAGCGTGTTCGGCTCGAGGATGGGCTTGCCGTCGGCGCCGACCGCGAACCCCTCCTCGGGAGGGTAGTCCCAGCCGCCCTTGCCACCGCGGGCCGCCGGGTCCCAGTACCGCTCGTAGAACTCCTTCTCCGTCAGCCCACCGAACGGCTCGTAGCTCCCGAAGAGCTTCGAGGCCGGGCCGAAGCGGGGAACCTTCACACCATCGATCGTCTTCGGCAGCGCCTCGCCGGCCGCTTCCAGCGCCTTGACGAGCTTGGCGTTGACGAATCTCGCCAGCGTCAGCGGCAACCCCACGACCGCCTTGATGGCGGACTCGATGGCGGTCTTCACCGTGCGGGCGAGCTCGATGAGCTCGTTGAGGATCCGGATCACCTTGGTGGCGGCGTTGGCCACCTCGCCGGCCTCGGCCGCCTGGGCGGCGGCCTCACTGATGCCGGCGGTGAAGAAGGCGAGGACGGCGCCGGCGCCCTCGATGGCGATCGTCCACTCGATGAAGCTGGTGAGCTCGTCCTCGACCTCCTGGTGCTTGTCGTCGACATGCTGCGCGTAGTCGTTGCACGCCTTGCCGATCGCGAGGTAGGCCGCGCCGAGGTCGGAGAGGTAGGTGGAGAGGTCCGTGCAGGCGCCGTGGACGTCGGCCATCTCCGGCGAGGTGATCGCATACAACGCGGCGTCGGCCGCGTCCACGGCGTAGCGCTGATCGCTGATCGCGTGGCCCGCGGTGATCCAGGCGGCGCCGGCGGTGCGCAGCTTGCCGGTGTCGGCGTCGGGCCACAGCAGACCCTCGACGTGGCTCGCGATCCAGTGCCACCAGCCCGGCTGGTCGCCGGTGCCGCCGACCGCCGACGGCGGGTCGGGGGTGTAGAGCGCCTCGGTGCCGTGACTCGGGTCGCTGTCGCCGGCGTCGGCCAACGGCTCGCCCGGATAGATCATCGCGCCGTGCTCGGCACCCGCGTGGTTGGCCAGCGAGCCGTTGAGCAGGTTCGCCATGTTGGCCAGGGCCGAGCCCATGGTGCAGCCGGTCTGCACCAGCTTCGCGGCTGCCGGGTCGTACTGCGCCGCCCACTCCTCACCGCCGGTGTCGGTGCCCGCCATCGCGCCGCAGCCGGCCAGGGCGCTGGTGAGCGTGCTGACCGCGTCGATGACCGCGCGGTTGGCGCCGGCGAGCTGCCCGACGGCGTCGACGTACCCGGTGCTGTCGACCTCGACCGGGTAGTTCATCGCAGCTGCTTCCAGGTCTGCTGGTTGGCCGCGACAGCGGCGGAGTACGACGCGTGCGCCTTCTTCGCCACCTCGTGCAGGTCCATGACCGCCTGGTGCATCTCACGGGCGCCGGTGGCGATACGCCGATGGGCGACCGCCTGCGCGTGGGCCGCGTCGCCGAGCCAGTCGGCCTGCAGGGCGGTGATCGCCGTCTCGAGCTCGGTCAGCTTGGCGGCCAGCGACGTACCGAACGTGTCGAGGCTGGTGACGACGGCGTCCAGCTCGCCGAGGTCGACCTTGAACTTCGTCATCTCAGGCGCCTTCTCCGAGCCGGGCGTGGAGCTTCTGGGCGGCGGCGGCGCGTTCGGCGTCGGTGCCGCCGAGCTCGGCCCTGGTCAACTCGATGGCGGCACTCTCCAGGCCGAGTCCGGACAGGACGTCGGCCATGCCCGTGCACCAGTCATGCCAGGCCGTGCTGAACTGTGCGGCCGCCTCGCCCTCCCAGCGGGCGGCGAGCAGGTCGTCGACCTGCTGGCGGAGCTTGGCCTGCTCCTCGCCGATGTCGCCGCGGATCTGGGCGATCAGCTGGCTCGCCTGCTGCAGCGCGGCGAGCTCGGCCTGCACGGTCATGGGGCTCCTTCCGAGAGGTACGCCCCTGTTCTACCGCCGGGAGCGGCCGCCGAAACCTCCTAGGCGAACGGGAGCGGCTCGGCGCCCAGGGAGACCGCCCGGGCGCGGCCCGCGGTCAGGCCGCGGCGGTGGTGCTGACGGCACAGCACCTCGTAGGAGACGCTGCCCGGCTGGTCGCTGAGCGGGGTCGGCTCGTCGGTGTCGCCCACGACGACCACCTCGCCCTCGGTCACCATGATGCCGTCCTCCACCCGGGCGTTGTGGGTGGCCCGCTTGCCGCACCAGCACAGCGCCTCGACCTGCAGCACCTGGGTGGTGTCGGCCAGCTCGACCAGCCGCGCGGAGCCGGGGAACAGCCGGGTCCGGAAGTCGGTGAGGATGCCGAAGCAGAACACGTCGATCTGGAGCTCGTCGACGATCTTGGCGAGCGCGTCGATCTGCTCGGGTGAGTAGAACTGTGCCTCGTCGCAGATGAAGTAGTCGAGCCGCTTCCCCTGCGTGAGGGCGTCGACAGTGAAGCGCCAGAAGTCGAGCTCGGGCGTCACCTCCACCGCGTCGTGCGTCAGACCCAGCCGCGAGGACACCATGGCGGCACCGGCGCGGTCGTGAGCGGTGAAGATCAGCCCGTGGAGGCCGCGCGCCTCCCGGTTGTGGTTCGTCTGGAGAGCCAGGGTGCTCTTGCCCGAGTCCATCGGGCCGGTGAAGAAGGTCAGCGAAGCCACCGCGGAATCCTAGGAGACCAGCAGCGGGATCAGCATCTCGTCGGCGGTCAACGAGCCGTGCAGGCCGACCAGGGTGTTCTCGTAGGGGAAGTCGGTGGTGGAGACGACCGCGTAGTCGTCGCAGGAGGCGACCACGACATCCCCGAGCCGCGGCAGCACCCCGGGTACGACGGGGCCGAACCAGCCCCGGGCGATCGCGTCATCCCGGGTGAGCACCTCCGCCTTGTCGGCGAGGACCTCCCGCCAGGTCGCGACGACATCGGCGACCGCGCCGCGAGCACAGTAGAGGTGGCGGAAGCGCGCCTCGCCACCCAGCAGCGCGACCCCGGAGCGCAGCTCGAGCCGCTCGTCGACGTCGATGCGGTGCTCGGGCGGGGAGTCGATCATGCCGTGGTCGGCCACCACGAGCAGCCGGGTCGCGTGCGGCAGCGCGTCGCGCAACTGCTCGGCCTCCGCGTCGATCATCGCCAGCTGCTGCAGCCACGAGGCCGAGGCGACCCCGTGCCGGTGACCGGTCCAGTCCAGGTCCCCGTCGTACAGGTAGGTCAGGGAGCGGGGCTGCGCGGACGCCTCGACCGTCGCGGCGATCCGCTCCCCCACCTTGTCGGCCCCGACGAACTCGGCACCGCGGTGCGCCGCCACCGTCAGACCCGACCCCTTGAACTCGCGCTTGTTCACCACCGTCGCACTGCCGCCGGCGTCGGCCAGGTGCTGGAACGCCGTGACGTTCGGCTGCCACTCGACCGGGTCGATCTCCTTGGGCCACTGCAGCGCGTTGAGCAGGTGCTCGGTGCCGGGGATCCGGGAGGTGTAGCCGACCAGGCCGTGCGAACCCGGCGTGAGCCCGGTCCCGAAGGAGGTCAGGCTGGTCGCGGTGGTCGACGGCACGCCGGCAGTGCCCGGCTCGGAGTGCTGCAGCAGCGAGGACAGGAACGGCGCGGCGTGGGCGTAGCGCTCCAGCAGGCGGGCGCCGAGACCGTCGACGAGCATCACGATGTACGCCGGGGCCGGGGGCAGCTCGAGGCGGGCGGGGTCGCCGCCACAGCCGAGCGCGGCGGCGATGGCGGGCACCACGTCGCCGAGCGAGCGCCCGGCGTACGCGGGCGCGACGAAGCTGGGGTCGATCCGGGTCGTCACGCGCACCCGCTCACGCGCGCCCGGTGCGGGCGGACAGCGACTCGGCGAAGGTCAGCAGGCCGCTGACGGCATCGGCTCCGTCGGCCGCCGCTGACACGCGCAGCGAGAAGTCGTCCGAGGACAGCGAGCCGGTGTAGCCATGGTCGGCGTCGCAGTCGGGGTCGGCGCAGCCGGCCGGCTCCAGGTCGAGCCGTCCCACCGCACCCCAGCCGATCGTCAGCACCGCCTCCGCCGGACGCCCCGGTCCCTTGGTCGGGTTGGCGACCATGCGCGTGACCACCACGGACTTGACCGCGCTGATCGAGACGGCTTCGGTCGAGGTCGAGGTGTAGGGCTCGGGCAGCAGGTCGTCGCCCGCGTGCTCGTCGGTGTGGGCCAGGATCAGCCGGCTCGGCGTGAGGACCAGCACGCTGAGGTGGCGGCGTACCTCGTCGTGCTCGAACGTCGGCTCGTGGTGGACGAAGAAGGCGACCACATGCTCACCGGCGACAGCCGTCGCGACGCCGTCGAAGACCACGTCGGGGTAGTAGCCGGTGCGCTCGATGGCGGCGCGCAGCTCACGGCTCTGATCGACCTCAGTGAAGCTCATGGAGGCAGTCTCTCACCCGCGCGGATCTCAGCCGGGCAGCGTGTCGGAGGCGGGGGCGTTGAGCCGACGGACGAACCAGTCCGACCGCGGGTCGTCGACCGGATCCACGCGGGCGGAGGCATTGAGCACCGCCGCCCCCTCCAGGCCGACCAGCACCAGGCCGAGCTCCAGAGCACTGATCTGCGGCAGATCGTTCTGCAACTGGGCGACGCGGCGGATGAGGCGCTCGACCTCGGCGACGTCGACGACCTCGGCCCCGCGGTAGCCGAAGAGCAGCGGGGCGGCCTTCACCTCCCGCACCATCGCCGCGGCGTCGCGCCGTGAGAGCGGCGGGATCCGGAACGACCGGTCCCCCACCAGCTCCGAGAGCGGGCCGGCCATGCCGAAGGAGACCACCGGCCCGAAGAGCGAGTCCTCGCTGGTCCGGATCGCGATCGGTACGCCGGGACGCGCGTTGCGCTGCACCACGAAGCCGGTCTCGACCGGGTCGCCGACCACGTCGACGAGGAAGCGCCAGGCCTCCTGCATCTCGGCGGCGTTGGCGATGTGGGGCACGACGTGAGCCTGGTCGGGCCGCTCGCGCAGGTGATGCGCCGTCGCCTTGAGGACGACGTCCCAGCCCATCTCGGCACCTGCCGCGACAGCCTCCTCCGCCGTGGTGACCGGACGGGCCGGCCAGACGTCGACGCCGTACGCCGCAAGCAGCTCGCTGACCTCCGCCGCGTCCAGGTCACCACCGTCCGGACGCTCGGCCAGCACCCTGGTGACGAGCCGGCGCGCCGCGAGCACGTCGACCTCGTCGGCTGGATCCGGCGGCCCGTCCGGCGTGCGGAGCCAGACGGCGTACTCGACAACGCGGGCCAGCGCCCTGACCGCCGACTCCACCGAGCTGTAGGAGGGCACCGAGCCACGTCCAGCGGTCGACCCGGCCACGTCCGGGACGCGCAGCAGCTCGGGCACGCCCTCGGCACCGAGGAAGGAGGAGACCAGCGGCTTGTCCGACTGCTCGCCGACCGCGGCCAGCACGTTCGCGATCTCCTCACCGGAGACGTTCAGCGGCGGGATGTAGACGGCGACCACGGCGTCGACGTCCGGGTCGTCGATCGCGGCATCGAGAGCGTCCTCGAACTCCTCGGCGCTGGGCTCCGCTGGCAACGCGACCTGCTTGTTGACCGCGAGGCCGACGCCGACGGCGGCATCGGCGGCCAACAGCCCCAGCGCATCGGAGTTGCCGACGATCGCCACCCGTCGTCCGCGCGGCAGCGGCTGGTGGGCGAGGAGCTGGGCGACATCGAACATGTCCTCGAGCGTGTCGACCTGGATGATGCCGGCCTGCTTGAACATCGCGTCGACGGCCTGGGGAGGCGCGGAGATCCGGCGCACCATCTGCCCCATCGGCACGCCCTGGGTGGTGCGGCCCGAGCGCACGGCGACGATCGGCTTGCGCAGCGAGACCCGGCGGGCGATGCGGGAGAACTTGCGCGGGTTGCCGATGGACTCCAGGTACATCATCACGACCTCGGTGGAGTCGTCCTCCTCCCAGTACTGCAGGAGGTCGTTGCCGGAGACGTCGGCACGGTTGCCGGCGCTGACGAACGTCGACAGGCCGAGCCCCCGGTTGTTGACCTTCTCCAGGATCGCGCTGCCCAGGGCGCCGGACTGGCAGAAGAAGCCGGCGCGGCCGCGGGGCGGCATCAGTGGCGCCAGCGAGGCGTTGATCGAGACCTGCGGGTCGGTGTTGATGATGCCGAGCGCGTTGGGCCCGATCAGGCGCAGCCCGTAGGAGCGGGACAGGCCGACCAGGCGGCGCTGTCGCCGGCGGCCCTCGTCGCCGGTCTCGGCGAAGCCGCTGGAGATGACGACCAGGCCGTGCACGCCCTTGGCCGCGCAGTCCAGCACCACCTCCTGCACCGCCTCGGCCGGCACCGCCACGATGGCGACGTCCACCTCGCCGGGGATCTCCGCGACCGACTTGTACGCCGGCATGCCGCTCACGGCGGTCGTGTTGGGGTTGACGACGTACACGCGGCCGGTGAAGTCACCGGTGACGAGGTTGCGCACCAGTACCTGGCCGACCGTCTCCTGACGGCGCGAGGCACCGATGATCGCGACCGAGCCGGGGTTGAAGAACCGGTGGATCGAGGCGGCCTCGGCCTCGTGCTCGCGCGCTGCCAGCACCCCGATGGCGGTGTCGGTGACCTCGATGGGGAACTCCAGGGAGATCACGCCGTCCTCGTAGCCGCTGGCCACCTTGTAGCCGGCGTCGCGGAACGTCTGGATCATCCGGTGGTTGTCGGGCAGCACCTCGGCGATGAACTTGTTGATCCCGCGCTCGCGAGCCGCCTGGGCGAGGTGCTCCAGCAGCAGCTGGCCGATGCCGCGGCCCTGGTAGGCGTCCTCCACCAGGAACGCGACCTCGGCCTCGCCTGTGCGGACGACGTCGTAGCGGCCGATCGCGATCATCCGCCCGCGCAGCGTCAGCACGAACGCGACCCGCTCGACGTAGTCGACCTCGGTGAAGCGCGCGACGTCGCGCTCGGACAGGTTCGGCATCGGCGAGAAGAAGCGGTAGTACTTCGACTGGTCCGAGACGCGGGCGTAGAACTCGACCAACAGGTCCTTGTCGTCGGCGCTCACCGGCCGAATGTGCGCGGTCCGCCCGTCACGCAGCAGGACGTCCGCGGCCCAGTGCGCGGGGAAGAGCGGTGCGTCCTGCGAGGTCACGGCGCCAATCTACGGGAGAATGCCCACATGGCCGGCCGCAAGACCCAGCAGGAGCTCCCCGACGACGACTTCGAGGAGCACATCCTCGACATCGACGTGGGCGACGAGATGCGCAGCTCCTTCCTGGAGTACGCCTACTCCGTCATCTACTCCCGCGCGCTCCCCGACGCGCGCGACGGGCTCAAGCCCGTGCAGCGTCGGATCCTCTACACGATGAACGACATGCGGCTGCTGCCCGACCGCGGCCACGTGAAGAGCGCCCGCGTCGTCGGCGAGGTGATGGGCCGGCTGCACCCGCACGGCGACAGCGCCATCTACGACGCGCTGGTGCGGCTGGTGCAGCCGTGGATGATGCGGCTGCCGATGATCGACGGGCACGGCAACTTCGGCTCCCCCGACGGCGTCTCGGGTGCCGCGGCCATGCGCTACACCGAGTGCCGGATGGCTCCCCCCGCCGTCGCGATGACCGCGAGCATCGACGAGGACACCGTCGACTTCCGGCCGAACTACGACTCCCGCGAGCTCGAGCCGAGCGTGCTGCCGGCCGCCATCCCGAACCTGCTGGTCAACGGCACCTCCGGCATCGCGGTGGGCATGGCCACCAACATGGCGCCCCACAACCTCATCGAGGTCGTGGCCGCCTGCCGACACCTGATCATGCATCCCGGCGCGAGCCTGGAGGAGCTGATGCGGTTCATCCCCGGCCCCGACCTGCCCACCGGCGGCACGATCGTGGGCCTGGAGGGCATCCGCGACGCCTACGAGACCGGTCGCGGCACGTTCAAGATCCGGGCGACAGCGCGCATCGAGCCGGTCGGCCGGCGCAAGGGCATCGTGGTCACCGAGCTGCCCTACGGCGTGGGCACCGAGAAGGTGATGGAGCGCATCAAGCAGCTGGTGCAGGCCAAGAAGCTGCAGGGCATCAGCGACCTCACCGACCTCACCGACAAGTCCAACGGCACCCGGCTGGTCATCGAGATCAAGAACGGCTTCATCCCCGAGGCGCTCCTGGAGCAGCTGTACAAGCAGACCCCGCTGGAGGACTCCTTCGGGATCAACAACGTCGCGCTCGTCGACGGGCAGCCGCGCACGCTCGGGCTCAAGGAGCTGCTGGAGGTCTTCCTCGGCCACCGCTACGAGGTCGTACGCCGGCGCAGCCAGTTCCGCCGGGACAAGGCCGCCGCCCGGCTCCACCTCGTCGAGGGCCTGCTGCTGGCCATCATCGACATCGACGAGGTCATCCAGCTGATCCGCTCCAGCGACAACGCGGCCGCCGCCAAGGAGCGGCTGATGTCGGTGTTCGACCTCTCCGAGCTTCAGGCGGAGTACATCCTCGACATGGCGCTGCGCCGCCTGACCCGCTTCTCCCGGATCGAGCTGGAGAAGGAGCAGTCCGAGCTGCAGCGCACGATCGAGGAGCTCGACGCGATCCTGGGCGACGACACCCTGCTGCGCAAGGTCGTCTCCGACGAGCTGGCCGAGGTGGCCAAGACCTACGGCACCCCGCGTCGCACCGTCCTGCTGTCCTCGGCCGGTACGACGACGTCCGCCGCCTCGACGCCGCTGGAGGTGGCCGACGACCCGTGCTTCGCGCTGCTGTCCTCGACCGGCCTGCTCGCCCGCACGCAGAGCGACGAGCCCTTGCCGACCGGCGGGGGTCGCGCCGGCCACGACGTCATCGTCTCGGCGGTCGCGACGACGGCCCGCGGTGACATCGGCGTCCTCACCTCACGCGGCCGGCTGGTGCGCCTCGGCGTGCTCGACCTGCCCGCGATCCCGCCGACGGCTGGTGAGCCGAACCTCCAGGGCGGGCTGCCGCTCTCGGCGCTGCTGTCGCTGGAGCCCGGCGAGCGCGCGCTGGGACTGTGCAGCCTCATCACCGACGGGCCGGGCCTGGCCCTCGGCACGCGCTTGGGCACGGTCAAGCGGGTCAACCCCGAGGTGCTCGGCAAGGACGAGTGGGAGGTGATCCGGCTCGCGGACGGCGACGAGGTGGTGGGCGCGGTGCAGCTGCGCACCGGCACCGAGACCCTCTGCTTCGTAACCTCCGACGCCCAGCTCCTGCACTTCGGCGCCGACCAGGTCCGGCCGCAGGGCCGCTCCGGCGGCGGCATCGCCGGGGTCCGCGTCGCGCACGGGTCCAAGGTGGTCTTCTTCGGTGCGTTCGACCCCACCGGCACCGAGGGGGCGGTCGTCGTGACAGCCGCCGGTGCCTCGACAGCGCTGCCGGGCACCGAGACCGGCTCGGTCAAGGTCACGCCGTTCACCGAGTATCCCGCGAAGGGCCGGGCCACCGGCGGCGTCCGCTGCCACCGCTACCTCAAGGGTGAGGACACGCTGATCTTCGCCTGGGCCGGCCCGGCGCCGGCCCGTGCCGCCGCCAGCAGCGGCGCACCGATCGAGCTGCCGACGGCCGATGGCCGCCGCGACGGCTCCGGCGTACCGCTCGGACAGCCGATCGACGCCTGCGCGGGTCCGGCGAGCTCGCTCGTCGGTGGCCCGGCTGTGGAAGGCTGAGTTCCGTGCCCAGCTCGCGTCGTACCTCACCGGTCGCGGTCGTCCTCGCCACCGTCGCGCTCGTCCTCAGCGGCTGCGGTGGGGGCGGCACCGACACGGTGAAGCTCGCACCCGACAAGGTGATCGCGCTCGCCAAGCACAACCTCGACACCACCAAGGGCGTGCACCTCCACCTCGAAGCCGGCGATCTGCCCGACGGCGACGTCCTCGTCGGCGCCGACGGCACCCTGACCCGCGCGCCGGCGTTCGACGGCACGATCACCGTGCGAGTCATGGGCGCCACGCCCCAGGTCCCGGTGGTGGCGGTGGGCGGCAAGGTCTACGCCAAGCTTCCGCTGACGATCACCTGGCAGGAGATCGACCCGGCGCAGTACGGCGTCCCGGATCCGGCCACGCTCATCGACCCGCGGAACGGCATGTCGCATCTGCTCACCGCGACCACCGGCCTGCGCAGCAAGGGCAGCGTGCGGGGCGGCAAGGACAACAAGGACGTCCTGACGACCTACACCGGGACGCTGCCCGCCTCGGCGGTCGCCTCGATCATCTCCAGCGCCTCGGGGACCTTCGCCGTCACCTACACCATCGATGCCGCGCACCGCCTCGAGCAGGCCACGATGCACGGACGCTTCTACGGCGCCGACCAGCAGGCCTCGACGTACACCGTGACGCTGGACAGCTACGGCGTGACGAAGACGATCACCAAGCCGTGAGACCGATCCGGCCGCAGCGGCTGCTCGCGCTCGCGGCGGTCGCCGTCGCGTTCGCGGCGGCCGACACCTACGTCGTCGTGCTCGCCCTGCCGGACATGATGGCCGGTGTCGGTCTCTCGGTCGAGCAGCTGCAGCAGGCGGCGCCGATCGTCTCGGCCTTCCTGCTGGGGTACGTCGCCATGCTCCCGCTGATCGGCAGCGTCGCGGACCGCCGCGGCCGGGTGCCGGTGCTTGTCGCGGGGCTGGTGGTGTTCTCCCTCGGCTCGCTGCTCACCGCGCTCGCGTACGGCATCGGGCCGATGATCGCGGGCCGGTTCCTGCAGGGTCTCGGCGGCGGTGCCCTCGTGCCGGCGACCCTGGCGCTCGTGGCCGACCTCTATCCGGTCGAGCGTCGCGGGGTGCCGCTCGGCATCGTGTCAGCGGTCCAGGAGGCCGGCTCCCTGCTGGGCCCGCTCGCCGGAGCGGTCATCCTCGCCGTCGCGGACTGGCGCGCGATCTTCGGCGTGAACCTGATCGTCGGCGTCGTCCTGGCAGTCGCGCTGCAGCGGGGTGAGGCTCCGATCGCCGGGCAGCGCGTCGCCGGCATCTCGCGCCCCTCCGACCCCCGTCCCTCCCGCCTGCGTCCCTCCGGCCCCCGTCCCGACGTCCTCGGCGTCCTGCTGCTCCTCATCGTCGCGGTCGCCGGAGCGCTGGTGTTCGTCGAGCCGACCGCGATGATGCGCGACCTCACCTGGGGGGAGCTGTACATCCCGGTGGCGGGTGACAGCCGCTGGGCGACCCCGCTCGGGCTCGCCTGCATCACCGGTGTCGTCCTGTTCGCGGCGCGGTGCACGTTCGCACGGCGGCCGCTGGTCGACGTCCGCGGCTGGTCGGCCGACCTCGCCGAGGTCGACCTCCCGGGCGCCCTGTTGCTGGCGGTCGCGCTGGGCGGAGTGATCCTGGCGTTCGCGACGGCCGACCCGCAGGTGCAGGCGGTCTCCGCCCAGGGCGGCTGGTACCTGCTCGGCGGCGCGCTCGCGCTCCTGGCCTTCGTGCTGCGTCAACGCAGCGCTGCCCGACCGCTGGTTCCCAGGAGCGCCCTGCGACCGAGGGCGGCGTGGGGCTCGGTGCTGGTCAGCCTGCTGGTGGGCGCAGCACTGGTGGCCGCGCTCATCGACGTACCCCTCTTCGCGCGCACCACCGTCTACCCCGACAGCCAGCTCAAGGCCGCGCTGGTGCTGGTGCGCTTCCTGGTGGCGCTGCCGATCGGCGCGGTCGCCGGTGGCTGGCTGACCCGGCGCCTGCCGGCAGGCGTGGTCGCCGCCGTCGGGCTCGCCCTCGCCGCGCTCGGACTGGCCTGGATGGCGCGGTGGGACGTAGACGCCCTCCGCTCGGCGACGGCGACAGTGCCACTGCTCCTCGCCGGCCTCGGGTTCGGACTGGTCCTCGCGCCGGTCAACGCCGCGGTGCTCGCCAGCACCGATGCCGCGATCCACGGCCTGGCCAGCTCCCTGGTCGTCGTGGCGCGGATGGTCGGGATGCTGGTGGGCATCTCCGCCCTCACCACCCTCGGCCTGCGGCACTACTACGCGGCCCAGGGCGACCTGCCGCCGATGAGCCGGGTCTGCGGCGGGCACGGCATGTGCGACGCCTACGAGCGGATGCTCCAGGCGGCCGGCATCGCCCAGGAGCACACCGGGTTCGGCTGGGCCGCGGTCGTCGCGGTCGTCGGCGGCCTGCTCGCGGTGGGCCTGCTGAGCGGCGCGCCGACTCGGGAGGTGGACACCCGCGAGGCACTTCGCGGGCTCGGCTAACCTCCAGGTCATGGCCGACTTTCACGCTGACTCCGACGCTGACTTCGACGACCTCCTCGCCGCGAACGCCGAGTTCGCCTCCGATTTCAAGTACGGCGGCTTCGACGGCATCGCCCGTGCGGGTGTGGCCCTCGTCACCTGCATGGACTCCCGGATCGACCCGCTCGGGATGGTCGGTCTCAAGCCCGGCGACGCCAAGATCTTCCGCAACCCCGGTGGCCGGGTCACCGAGGCGGCGATGGAGGCCCTCGTCCTCGGCGTCCACCTGCTCAACGTCCAGCGCATCCTGGTGGTCCCGCACACCCGCTGCGCGGTCGCCTCGAACAGCGAGGCCGACCTGCGCGCCCGGGTGGAGGCCTCCGCCGGCGTCGATGCCTCATGGCAGCCGATCCACGTGATCGACGACCAGGTCCGTGCCCTCGGCGAGGACGTGCACAAGGTCAAGTCGCACCCGCTGATCCCCGACACGGTCAAGGTGGCGGGCTTCATCTACGACGTCGACAGCGGGCTTCTCAAGCGTGCCGCCTGAGTCGGGTCCCTCCATCCAGGAGCGGCTCTATCCGACGCTGACCTGCTTCGGCTGCGGGCAGGCCAACGAGCGCGGCCTGCGACTGCAGAGCTATTCCGACGGGGATCAGTACGTCGCCCGGTTCCTGCCCTGGCCCGAGCACGACAACGGGATCGGCTACCTCAACGGCGGCATCATCGGAACCGTCCTGGACTGCCACAGCGCCGCGGCCGTGGTGGACACCGCTGACCGGCGCGGGTGGCGTGCCCTCGGTGACGCGCCACTCCCCTACGTCACCGCCGGTCTGGACGTCCGCTACCGCCGCCCCGCCCCGCTGAAGGAGCCGGTGACGCTGCGCGCCGAGGTCGTGGCGGCCTCCGAGGGCGAGATCACCGCGCACGTGTGGCTCGAGCACGAGGACAAGGTGCGCGCCGAGGCCGACGCGCTGTGGAAGCGCTGGCGCCCGCGGGGCTGAGGTGCGGCTTGGCGGTCTTGACCCCTGGGGGTCAAAACCGCCGCCGCCGAGCCGACGAGCGGGCGAGCCGGCGAGCCGGCGATCGGCGTCAGTCGACCAGCGCCTCACCGGCGTAGAGGTTGAGATCGCCGTGCCGGACCATGCCGGCGAGCAGCAGACCGTGCTCGCGCGCGAGGTCCACGGCGAGCGAGGAGGGCGCGGAGACGGCGACGATCCCGGCCACCGACGCGGCAACAGCCTTCTGGACGATCTCGAAGGACACCCGCCCGCTGACGACCAGGAGGTGCCCCGAGGCCGGCAGCAGGCCGTCGAGGAGCGCCCGGCCGATCACCTTGTCCACCGCGTTGTGTCGGCCGACGTCCTCGAACACGTGCCGCAGCGTTCCGTCAGCGGCCGCGAGCGCGGCGGCGTGCACTCCGCCGGTCCGGTCGAAGGCACGCTGGCGGGCACGCAGAGCGTCGGGCATGGCGACGAGGCCGTCGCGGCGTACTCGCCATCCCGGAGGGTACGGCGAGGCCCGGCGCAGCGGCGCCAGGTCAAGCACGTCGGCGCTGCACACGCCGCACGCGGCGGAGGTGACGAAGGCGCGGGGCCTGGGCGGCGCGACGCCCGGCGCGAGCGTGATGTGGACCCGGTCGGTGTCGTCCTCGCGGCAGGTGCGCATCTGCACGATGTCGCTGCTGTGCTGCACGCCCGACTCGACGGTGAGCCAGCCGGCGGCGAGCTCGAGGTCGTGGCCGGGCGTGCGCATCAGCGTGGCGATCGCCTCGCCCGCGAGGGCGAGCACCAGCGGCGCCTCGACCGCGAGATCGTCGGGGCCTGCCACGCCGCGCCGGACGATGGCGCGCCGGGTCGTCATCACCGCCACGTCAGCACCCCCATGAGGTCACGGTACCGCCCGCCCTCTCGGGGGTACTGTCGAAGCCATGACGGATCAGCGCTCGGATGCTGAGCCCGAGGTCGACGAGCCGGAGCGTGCGGCCGTCGGTCTGCCGGGCATCTACTGGTCGATGAAGTACGCGATGGACGAGATGGGTCCCAAGCGTGCCGCGCAGACGCTGCTGAAGATGAACCATGTCGACGGCTTCGACTGTCCCTCCTGCGCCTGGCCGGACCCGGATCGGCGCAAGGCCGCCGAGTTCTGCGAGAACGGCGCGAAGGCGGTGGCGTGGGAGGCCACCCGCAAACGGGTCGACGCCGACTTCTTCGCCGCGCATTCCGTCGCCGACCTGCTCGAGCACGACGACCACTGGCTCGAGCACCAGGGCCGGCTGACCGAGCCGATGTACCTGCCGCCCGGCGGCACCCACTACGAGCCGATCAGCTGGGAGGCGGCGTTCGGCCTCGTGGCGGACCGGCTGCGTGCGATGGCCTCCCCGGACCGGGCGGTGTTCTACACCAGCGGGAGGGCCTCCAACGAGGCCGCCTTCCTCTATCAGCTGCTCGCCCGCCGGCTCGGCACCAACAACCTGCCCGACTGCTCCAACATGTGCCATGAGTCGTCCGGTACGGCGCTGACGCAGACCCTGGGCGTCGGCAAGGGCACCGTGACGTACGACGACATCGCGTTCGAGTCCCGGCTGATCCTCATCGCCGGCCAGAACCCCGGCACCAACCACCCGCGCATGCTCTCCGCACTGGAGGACGCCAAGAAGCGTGGCGCGCGGATCGTCTCGATCAACCCCCTGCCCGAGGCGGGATTGATGCGCTTCCGCAATCCGCAGACCCCGCGCGGCCTGTCCGGCGTCGGCACCAAGATCGCCGACAAGCACCTCTCGGTGCGGCTCGGGGGCGACCAGGCGCTGTTCGCCGGCGTGAACAAGGTGCTGGTGGAGCGCGGGGCGATCGATCGCGACTTCATCGAGCGCTACACCGACGGGTTCGATGTCGCCGCGCAGACGTGGGCGGCGCTGGACTGGGCCGAGATCGAGGCGCTGAGCGGGCTGCGGCGTACTGACATCGAAGCGCTCGCCGACGACGTCGAGGCCGCCGACCGGGTCATCGTCTGCTGGGCGATGGGCCTGACCCAGCACAAGCACTCGGTGCCCACGATCCGTGAGATCGCCAGCTTCCTGCTCCTGCGCGGCAACGTCGGGCGCCCCGGCGCCGGGGCGGCACCGATCCGCGGGCACAGCAACGTCCAGGGCGATCGGACCATGGGCATCTGGGAGCAGATGCCCGACACCTTCCTCGACGCGCTCCGCGACGAGTTCGGCTTCGACCCGCCGCGCGAGCATGGGCACGACGCGGTGAGGTCGGTGCGCGCGATGCGTGCCGGCGAGGTCGACGTCTTCATGGCGCTGGGCGGCAACTTCCCGGTGGCGATGTCGGACACCGAGGTCGCGACCGCGGCGATGGAGCAGGTGGGTCTGACGATCGGCGTTCAGACCAAGCTCAACCGGTCCCACCTGCATCATGGCCGCGAGGCGCTGATCCTGCCCTGCCTGGGTCGCACGGAGCGCGACGTGACGCCGGCCGGAGAGCAGTTCGTCACTGTCGAGGACTCGATGAGCATGGTGCACTCCTCGCGCGGGCGCCTCCTGCCCGGCTCGCCGCACCTGCGCAGCGAGGTGCAGATCATCTGCGGGATCGGCGAGGCGCTCTTCGGCTCCGAACCCGACGGCATCGACTGGCGCGCCATGGCCGAGGACTACGCGGTCATCCGCCGTCACATCGCGCACGTGGTTCCCGGATTCCACGCCTTCGAGGAGCGGGTGCAGCATCCGGGCGGCTTCCAGCTGCCCAACGGCGCCCGCGACTCCCTGACGTTCAAGACCGCGACGGGCAAGGGCCGCATCACCGCCAATCCGCTGCAGCACCTCGAGGTGCCGCCGGGCCACCTGCTGCTGCAGACCCTCAGGTCGCACGACCAGTTCAACACCACCATCTACGGGTACGACGACCGCTATCGCGGCATCAAGCACGGTCGCAACGTGGTCTTCGTCAACCCCTCGGACGTGAGCTCGCTCGGCCTCGCCGAGGGGCAGCTGGTCGACCTGGTCTCCGTCCCGCCGGATGGCCGTGACCGGCGGCTGCGCGGCCTACGGGTCGTGGCGTATCCCACCAGCGTCGGCTGTGCGGCGACGTACTATCCCGAGGCCAATGTGCTCGTGCCGCTGGACTCGGTGGCGGATGAGTCGAACACTCCGACGTCCAAGTCGATCGTGGTGCGGCTGGAGCCGGCCCGATCCCCTGATCGCGGTAAGTGATCCGGCGGGCCGCTCGCTGACCCTCGAATCGGCCTACGGTGCCCTCATGCCGCTCTATATGGATGTCCATCACGTCGGCGAGGTCAGCCTCGACGATGTCGCGAAGGCCCATGCCGCCGATGTGGCGACCCAGGACGAGTTCGACGTCACCTATCGCAGCTACTGGGTCGACGAGGCGAACGGCACGATCTTCTGCCTCGTCGACGCCCCGAACCCGGAGGCGGCCAACGAGGTGCACCGCAAGGCGCACGGCCTGGTCGCCGACGAGATCCACGAGGTGCGCGAGGGCAGCTGACCGTCACGGATTGATCCGGCCGGTGTCCCGGCCTCAGCCGTCCAACACCGACCGCAGCCGGCGATCCACCAGAGCACCTGGCAGCGCCTCGTCATCGATGAGCCGCCGCAGCGCCTGCGTCGACCCCACCGGCGCGACCACCTCGACGAGGGCGTCGGTGGCCGCGCGCGCGTCCGTGCCCACGGGTACGTCGGCGAGCAGCGGGCAGTCGACCGCGCCGCCTTCCGGCTCGGGCCCGGCCGCGGGCAGCCACGCCCCGACCTCGAAGGTCAGGGAAGCACCGGGAGCGGGTGAGTCGGCACGGACGTCGACGTACCAGAACAGGTCGCCGGCCTGGAGGCGCAGGTGACCCTTGCGCGGCTTCGCCCCGGCCGCCTTGAGCACCTTGGTGATGATCGCGCGGCGCGCTTTCTGGTCCACGGCCCGATTCTCTCAGCATGATGGTCTGGTGGAGTACGACGCCAGCCAGTTCCGCGGCACCGCCGCCCACTACCTGCGGGGGCGACCGCCCTACTCGGCCGAGCTCGCCGAGGTGCTCACCACCGCGTTGGGGCTCGACGGTGCTGGCGTCCTGGTGGATGTCGGCGCCGGCCCGGGGTCGGTCTCGCTGGCGCTGGGCGGGCTCTTCGAGCGGGTCGTCGTGGTGGAACCCGACCCCGACATGCTTGCGCACGCGCGCGCCAACCTGGCCGCGTTCGACGCGGTGTTCCTCGGGGCCACCGCCGAGGAGCTGGCGCGGCTCGACCTGCCGCCGGCACGCGTCGTGGCGTTCGGGCAGTCGTTCCACCGTGTCGACCGGCTCGCGGTGGCGGAGGCCGTCTATGACCTCCTCGAGCCTGGCGGGGCCTTGGTGCTCATCACCCACGACTGGACGCAGCCGTCGAGCGACGGCCCGGGCGAGCCGCCGATCCCGCACGACGACATCCGCGCCCTGGTGGTGGCCTATACCGGCGAGCTTCGCTCAGGAGCCCGTCCGGTCGCCGACTACGTCGCCGAGCCGTTCGAGGCGACGATCGCCCGCTCCCGCTTCGGCGTCCCGCAGATCCTGCGTGCACCCGGCCGCACCGACATCGTGCGCGACGTCGAGGGCGTGATCGCCGGCGTCCTGTCGATGTCCTACGCCTCGCCGTACCTGCTCGGCGAGCGGCTCGATGACTTCGTCAGCGACCTGCGCGCGCTGCTCACGGCCCGGAGCCCGTCAGGCCGGTTCTGGGACTGGCCCGGCGACACCGAGATCACCCTCGCCCGTCGGCACCCCGCTCAGGCGTCGATCGCGTCCGCGTCGACCTCGTAGGCGCCGGCGATCACGAACTCCTTGCGCGGACCCACGTCGGAGCCCATCAGCAGCTCGAAGACCTGCGAGGCGGCCTCGGCGTCGTCGATGGTGAGGCGACGCAGGGTGCGGTGCCGCGGGTCCATCGTCGTCTCGGACAGCTGGTCGGCGTCCATCTCGCCCAGGCCCTTGTACCGCTGCACCGGGTCCTTCCAGTTGATGTTGCGCTTCTTCAGCTCGGCGAGCTTGCGCTGCAGCTCGTCGTCGGAGTAGGTGTAGACGTACTTGTCCATGCCCTTCTTCGGGTTGGACAGCTCGATGCGATGCAGCGGCGGTACGGCGGAGTAGACGCGGCCGGCCTGGATCAGGTCGGGCATGTACTTCATGAACAGCGTCGCCAGCAGCGTGCGGATGTGGGCGCCGTCGGCGTCGGCGTCGGCCATGAAGATGATGCGACCGTAGCGGCGGGCCTCCAGGTCGAACGTGCGGCCCGATCCCGCGCCGACGACCTGGATGATCGAGGCGCACTCGGTGTTCTTCAGCATGTCGCCGACCGAGGCCTTCTGGACGTTGAGGATCTTACCCCGGATCGGCAGCAGCGCCTGGAATTCGGAGTTGCGCGCCATCTTCGCCGTCCCGAGCGCGGAGTCACCCTCGACGATGAACAGCTCGGTGCGGTCGTTGTCGTTGGACCGGCAGTCGGCCAGCTTGGCCGGCAGCGAGGAGGACTCCAGCGCGTTCTTGCGGCGCTGGGTCTCCTTCTGCTGGCGCAGCGTGAGGCGGGTGCGGGCGGCGCCGTACACCTTCTCCATCACGCGCTTGGCCACCGCCTTGTCGGCGGCCCTGGTGGAGGTGAGGAACTTCTTCAGCTCGGCGGCGACGACCTTGCGGACCACGGTGCGGGCCGCGGGCGTGCCGAGAATCTCCTTGGTCTGGCCCTCGAACTGCGGCTCCGCCAACCGCACCGTCACGACCGCGGTGAGGCCCTCGAGCACATCGTCCTTGAGGACGTCGTCGTCGTTGGCCTTGAGCACCCGGGAGGCCTTCATCGCCTCGTTGAACGTGCGGGTGACGGCCTGCTCGAAGCCGCTGACGTGGGTGCCCCCCTTGGGGGTGGCGATCACGTTGACGAACGAGCGCACCTCGGTGTCGTAGCCCATCCCCCACCGGCACGCCACGTCGACGAGCAGTTCGCGCTCGACGTCCTGGGGCGTCATGTGGCCCTTGTCGTCCAGCATCGGCACCGTCTCGGTGAACGTGTCCGAGCCCTGCAGCCGCAGGATCGGCGTGACCGCCTCGTCGTGGGCGAGGAAGTCGACGAACTCCGCGATCCCGCCGTCATGACGGAACTTCTCCTCGACCAGGCCCTCGGTGCCCGAGGCGGCCGAGACGCGCAGGTCCCGGATCACGAGCTCCAGGCCCGGCACGATGAACGAGGTCTGCCGAGCCCGGTTGATCAGGTCGTCCCAGACGTAGCCGGCGTCCTTGGTGAAGATCTGCCGATCGGGCCAGAACCGGATCAGCGTGCCGGACCTGCCCTTCGCGACCCGTCCGCCCTTGCGGGTCAGCCCGCTCTGGGCCGTGAACGGGGCATCGGGTCCCTCGCCGGCGAACACGCCCGGTACGCCGCGCTGGAAGCTCAGCCCCTGGCGCGTCGGGGACCGGTCGACGTCGATGTCCATCCGCGAGGAGAGCGCGTTGACGACCGAGAGGCCTACACCGTGCAGGCCGCCGGTGGCGGCGTACGACGAGCCGCCGAACTTGCCGCCCGCGTGCAGCTTGGTCGCCACCACCTCGACACCGGGAAGGCCGGTCTTGGGCTCCTTGTCGGTGGGGATGCCGCGCCCGTCGTCGTACACCTCGACGGAGCCGTCGGGGTGCAGCGTCACCTCGACCCGGTGGGCGAAGCCGGCGAGCGCCTCGTCGACACCGTTGTCGATGATCTCCCACACGCAGTGCATGAGGCCGCGGGTGTCGGTGGAGCCGATATACATGCCCGGGCGCTTCCGCACCGCCTCCAGGCCCTCGAGGACGAGGAGATGGGCGGCGTTGTAGGTGTTGCTGCCAGCGTGCTCGGCGATGACGTGCTCCTGGGGCGTGCGGGGTCGTGCTGCG
>Ga0209796_10000284_pt1 | contig 42099 bp, 45 predicted proteins | sample AgamicOrSfrz_FD_187167 | JGI IMG/M metagenome (GOLD analysis project Ga0209796, IMG submission 187167) | Agave microbial communities from Guanajuato, Mexico - Or.Sf.rz (SPAdes) (version 2) | ecosystem: Host-associated > Plants > Phyllosphere > Phylloplane/Leaf | place: Guanajuato, Mexico...
AAATGGAATACAAGTTGGCGGTGTTCGTTTGCCAATGGTTCCTTTAAGCAATAAAGAGCAAAGTGCACTAGAAAAAGTTCTGCAAGCTAGCGGCATTAACGTTACCTGTTGAAATAAATAAAAACAGGTTAGGAGAGAGAGTATCTTCTCTCTTAGTTAAAACGGTCGATCCAATCGACGAAGCAAGGCAAGTTTGGTAACCAAAGCTCAATCTGTACTCTTATTTAAAATGATTTGCGATGGCATCTCCTCCACATTTGGTTAGCGAATAACATTTTATCCGCGAAGCAAACTACTCAAGATGGATGAATCATCATTTAGCTAACTCCTAAAAATAGAAAAACTCCCTTAACGCAGTGGGGAAGTTTTTCTATTTTTTTCTATGTATGTATACTATATACATATTCAGTTGCCATACAGAGGGAGACCTATTTCACTATATGTTCGTTCTTCTGTCGGTATTGGTGCAATAACTTATATCTTAGTCAACACGATTCCGCATAGAGTAAGAATAATTCCTATTAATTGATATTTTTTAAGTCTCTCTTTAAAGATAATTAAGCTCCCAATTAAAACAACAATACAATTTAAACTAATGATTGGATAAACCACACTGGATGGACCTTCCTTTAGGGCGAATAAATAACAGCTGTAACCAATCGTACTTAATATACCAACTAGTATACCTATCTTTATTTCGATTTTATGTGCAGTTAATTTTTTAAATTCTTTCCGAGCTAATAAGCTTAAATAGACAGCTCCTCCTCCATACATCGAAACAAGCATTTCACCCATACTAAAGTGCTGGTACGTGCTGAATTTCATGATAACTCCAACTGTGCCGATAGATAGAAGAGCTAAACAGCAGCTTAAAATCCATAATTTATACTCTATGTGTGCCGTTTTGTTTGGTTGATACTGAATAATACAAGCTGCCAATATAATAATGATGATACCAATCCAATTTGTTAAAGGAATGGATTGAGGAAATAATAAGGATGTAGCTATAACAACAATGACTGTATTCATCGCAATAATGGTAGATGTAATACTTGCAGGTCCTTTCTCAAAGGCTTTCGACATTTGGATATTGCCATTGGCATTTAAGATGCCGATTAGTGCCCCCGTTAAAATAGGTAAAATGTGAAATTCAAAACTTCCTTTAATAAGAGTAAATAATAAGAGGATAAAAAAAGAAATCCAATAAAAGAAAAGTTGAATACACACTTTAGATAAATGTTGAAGGGCACCCCATTTAAATAAAGTATTGTTTACTCCGAAGCATACAGCTGTCCCTAAAGCAGATATAAACCATAACATAGTGTGTAATTCCTTCCTAGTAGTTTTTATACTACTAAATTATACAATTTATATAATAGTTTTAATATTTCAATTTAATGAAAAATAGCTTCGGATAACTCTTTTGTAAAAGTATAAAGATGAGAAGTATAAATTTATTACGAACCAAAGGGTTGTGCTCTTTTATTAAAACCTCGTTTCCTATCATTCTTACACCTTTTTACTGTCCAATAAAAGGCGATGAATTTTTCAAATCCATTCACCATTTTCTTCTCATTAAAACCTAAAGCTTTGTATCCTAAAACTCAAATGGACGTTTTAGAAGATGATGTGCGGGAATCAAGTGAAGTAAGACAATGATTAAATAAAGGAGGAGTTGCTATGAATATAACAGAAGTGATGACTTCTAATATTGAGACAGGTAACCTTAAAAGTTCATGTGGTGAGGTAGCTAATATGATGAAGAATGTAGATGTAGGAGTTATTCCAATTTGTGAAAATGATAAGCTAATAGGCCTAATAACGGATCGTGATTTAGTCGTCAAGGGATTAGCTAATAATTTTAATACGAATACACAAATATCTGAAATGATCACCACTGATGTCATTACCGGTACAAAATACATGTCTGTAGAGCAGGCTTCAGATCTCATGTCTCAGCATCAAATACGCAGACTTCCTATTGTAGAAAACGGAAAACTCATTGGAATGGTTTCTTTGGGAGATTTAGCGGTAAGTAATACTTCAAATAAAGAAACAGGAAAAGTTCTTGAGAATATTTCAGCTCCTGCTGAGCTTAATAAATAAAAAAAGCCCTTTTTGTACTTCATCTTATAGATAAGAGCAAGTTAATAAAAATTAGCTTGCTCTTAGTTTATACATAACAACACATTGCTATTACAGCTTTTAAAGATCTTGTATTCAATAGCTCCAGCAGTTTATGGCTTTCTATAGAATTGGCCAAGTTTAAATCCATTTTCGTCCTAGATTTTTTTATGATTCATTTTTTATATCCACAAAAAGTTGCCCGTTTAAAAAACTACAATATAAAATACGTTTCACGTCTTTGTACCCTCTTTTTTTCAATTCGTTGAAAAGCCAAGAAGAATTTTTATTTATTAGATTTAAATGCTTTTCTTGAATGATCCCATCAATAACAAGGGGAAGTAAAAATACGGATCCTGATTTATCTTTGCTTTCTGATTTTTTAAATACAGATAATGTACCTGAAGGCTCTAATATCGCATAATCTACCTCACGGATATCTCCTATATTTTTATCCCGCAGTTGTAAAAGTAAGTCGTCCAAATTATAACGTGATTTTTTCATTTGTTTTTCATCAATTTTTCCTTGTCTTATTACAATAATAGGTTGCCCATCTAGTACTCTGCGTAACTTTTGACTTTTTAATTGGATATAGGTAAGCCCTATTTGGATAAGTGTTAATATAAGAATAGGTACAAGTTGATGTAGTAAAGACTCTCCCGTATCCTCAATTGCAACCACTCCAAGTTCACTTATCATAAGCACAACAACAAGATCAATGACATTTAGCTGATTTATGCCTCGTTGGCCAATAAAACGAAAAATAATAATAATAACAACATATAATAATACTGTACGCCAGCTTACTTCGATGATTTCCACTTTACGCTCTCCTTTCATTAGAATCTTCTTCTCTCTTGGAGCAGGGGTGAATGTAATATATAGATTTATACACTTAGCTGATTCTCTAAGATGTTTATTTCTTTATGTTAGAAATTAAATGAATAACGTACAAAGTGTTTAAAGTGTTATTCATGGCACTAGATTTTAACAGGAGCGTTATATAAACAGTTAACTTAAGAGAGTCGATTATATTAACTTTGTTTTGTATATTATGTGTATTGAAGAAGATGCCGTTTAGGCATCTTGAATAGTTTGCTCAAGGTATTAGTATTTATACATTTAGCTGTCTAATACCGCAGCCATATTTATACTCTTATATATATGTGCTAAAATAACCAATGAACCAATCCCTCTAAAAATTAGAGGGATGTACAGTTGATATATTAAAGGCAAATCGTATGTCACTTGTAGAAGAAGTTGTTTCTCAAATCGAATCCTTAAATGAATAAAGAGTATATGGGAAAATGGAAGACAGACCCTTTCTGAAACGAAATTAATGCAACAATTTGAAGTGAGACGAAATACATTGAGAGAGGCTATACAATCTGTCGTACATACTGGTCGAATACAAACAAAGCAGGGAAAAGCTTATGAAAAAGCTGACATCCAGCTGCATAAAACAATGTTAGAAGCATCACATAAATCACGTGTTAATTGATTTAAATAACCATATGATAGATTCTTTACATACATCTGGTCATCAAATAGTTGAAGTAAGTTCTCATACCGATTTTAATTGAACCTACTTTGTAAACTTGTGGATGCTATCATAGCAATCTGCACAATAAATGAATATATTACTTAATTTTAAAAACTTTAAGATTATATACGGAGGGTCTATAACTACCATGGGTATCCCACACACAACAAATCAACTAGAACAGCCAAAACTAAATATAAATCCTAAAATAGGATTACTGATTATAGGCATTATCCTAATTGGAGCTAATCTCAGAGCCCCTTTAACATCTGTGGGCCCACTGGTAGCTTCTATTCGTAACAGTTTAGGAATATCTAATACTTTAGCAGGAACAATAACTACAGTGCCTTTACTAGCTTTTGCATTCCTATCTCCTTTTGCTCCCAAGTTAGCTCGGCGTTTTGGCATGGAGTTTACGCTATTTATTTCTTTAATCTTATTAACAATCGGAATTGGAATACGCTCTTTTGGTGGAGTAGAAACATTATTTGTAGGAACGATCTTAATTGGTTTATCTATTGCTATTGGAAATGTATTGTTACCTAGTCTAATTAAACATAACTTTGCACAAAAGATAGGCATGATGACAGGAATTTATGCAGTTTCTATGAATTTATGCGGCGCTATTGGGTCTGGTATAAGTATTCCCATTTCTTCAGTATCAGGTTTAGGATGGACCGGAGCCCTTGGATGTTGGGGGATTTTATCTCTTCTTACCATTTTCATTTGGCTACCGCAATTGCGAAATCGACATAAGTCTACGAAGTCTCAACAAACAGTGCAAAAGGTTGAATCTATTAACTTATGGCGTTCTAGATTAGCATGGAATGTCACATTATTTATGGGATTTCAATCTTTTATCTTCTATACAGTTATTACATGGATGCCGGAAATTCTTGAACAAAAAGGATTGAATACTCAGGACGCTGGCTGGATGTTATCTTTAATGCAACTTGCTGTACTTCCTATTACGTTCCTCGTTCCTATTTTAGCCGGCCGTTTGCAAGATCAGCGTTTATTAGTAGTCATTCCAGCTGTTTTGCTTATTGGAGGCTTATTCGGTATCTTGTACGGAAATACACTCCTTATCCCATTGTGGATTATTATGGTTGGAATTGGAGTCGGGTTTGTATTTAGTTTGGCAATGATGTTCTTTAGTTTACGCACACAAAGTACTAACGAGGCAGCAGAATTATCCGGTATGGCTCAATCATTCGGTTATCTTTTATCTGCTGTAGGGCCTGTGTTATTTGGAGGGCTACACGACATTACACACAGCTGGACTATCCCTTTATTGATGCTAGTTTTAGTTTCAATCTTTATTTTTATCGCCGGTATGGGAGCAGGGAAGAATGAATATGTGACTTCTAAATAATAAAGAGGTATAAAAGCCCTTTAGAACTGAGGTTTTAAAGGGCTTTTATACTTGGTATTATTTGACGGCTTCTTTTTCTACCAATCATCCGCCTTATATAAACTGACTTTGTATGTGCTATACATACTTTAGTGGTGAATGTTTTTACTGAATTTTCTTTTTACAGACTCAGCTATAGATATAATTAGTAGGGAGATAAGTGATGAGATAAAAGCAGTAAAGCTAATTGTTCCTACTCTCATGCCAATCCATCCTCCGATAAGGAAACTTAAGATAACAATGCCAACACTAACTACTCCTACAATTAGAGGTGCTATATATTTAATAGTAGGTTTTTTTCTGCTGAGTGCATATGAAAGTGCAATTAAACCAGCAATTATAATTGTAGAAACTATCTGTAAGTCACCCATTATTAACAGCCTTTAAATTCAAGATATCCATACTAGTATATTCTCCTAATGAAGTATCAAATAACACCTTGCTCAATCATAGCATCAGCAACTTTTATAAATCCGGCAATGTTTGCACCTACGACAAGATTACCAGGAGCGTTGTATTTTTGAGCAGCTTTCTTGCTATTTTGGTATATACTTTTCATAATCGCATGTAATTTGCTATCGACTTCTTCAAAAGTCCAAGAAAGCCTAGTGCTATTTTGAGCCATTTCTAATGCTGATACAGAAACACCACCAGCATTTGCTGCTTTAGCAGGGGCAAATAAAATATTGTTCTCTAAGAAAATCTCGACAGCTTCTAATGTAGATGGCATATTTGCACCTTCACCAATTGCTTTTACTCCATTGGAAACTAATAATTCTGCAGAGTTTTGATCGATTTCATTTTGAGTAGCACATGGTAAAGCAATATCACATGGTACTGTCCAAATCCCATTACAACTTTCCACGTAAACTGCTTCGGGATGATCATTTACATAAGTACTTATGCGTTTCTTTTCTACTTCCTTAATCCGTTTAACTGTCTCTAAGTTAAGACCATCTTTGACATAGATATAACCATTCGAATCGCTGCACGCGACCACTTTAGCCCCTAGCTGCATCGCTTTTTCAATTGCATAAATTGAGACATTTCCTGACCCTGACACAACAACTGTACTGCCTTTAAAGCTGAGATTATTATCTTTTAACATTTCTTCAACAAAGTAAACTGTTCCATATCCAGTTGCTTCTTTACGAGCTAAACTTCCACCATAACTAAGGCCTTTTCCTGTTAGAACGCCTGCTTCAAAGGTGCTACGCATTTTTTTATATTGCCCAAACAAAAAGCCAATTTCTTTACTTCCTACACCAATGTCACCTGCAGGAACATCCGTATCAGGTCCGATATATTTGCTAAGTTCTAGCATAAAGCTTTGACAAAAACGCATTATTTCTCCATCTGATTTTCCTTTAGGATCAAAATCAGCACCGCCTTTACCGCCGCCAATTGGTTGACCAGTTAAAGAGTTTTTAAAAATTTGCTCAAATCCTAAAAATTTAATAATACTTGCGTTGACAGATGGGTGAAATCTTAATCCGCCTTTATATGGACCAATTGCGCTACTATATTGGACGCGAAACCCTCGATTCACTCTAACATTTCCCATATCATTGACCCAAGGTACACGAAAAGAGATGACTCTCTCAGGTTCAACGATTCTCTCCAGAATAGCTTGGTTAATATACTGAGGGTTTTTAATAAGAACAGGTATTAAAGAATCGAATACTTCTTTGACTGCCTGATGAAACTCACTTTCACTTGGATTTCGTTTTTTTACTGTTTCAAATACTTGATTAACATAATTCTGCACGCTTTCTGTATTCGCCGATTGATTTTTTTCAATTGTTATCATACTTATCCGTCTCCTATTTATTAATTTATAATGAAAATTTAAAAAACTCGTCGTAATTTTTTAGGGTTGTTAGTATAAAATATTTTATAATTGAAATAATGATCGAATCAATATAAAGAAACGATAATATCAATGCGTTTTATGCATTAACTAATAAGGAGGATATAAAATGGACTTTAGACAAATCCGTTATTTTATGGAGGTTGCTACACGCGAACACGTAACTGAAGCTGCCCATTCTTTACATGTAGCACAATCCTCGGTAAGTCGACAAATAGTAAATTTAGAAAATGAATTAGAAGTTGATTTGTTTATCAGAGAAGGAAGGAGGGTACATTTAACGCCAATTGGAAAAATATTTTTTGAACGAATGAAACATGCCATGAATGTGATAGACGATGCGAGACGTGAGGTTAAGGAATATTTAGATCCTGAAAAAGGAACAATACGCATTACTTTTCCGATAAGTTTAGCAGCGTATACATTACCAACTGTAATCTATGCATTTAGATTGCGCTATCCGGAAGCAAAATTTCAGTTAAAACAAGCGCTTTACCTGGAATTAATTGAAGGTGTGATTAAAGGAGATTTTAACCTTGGCCTGATAGGTCCACTTCCTCTCAAAGAAAAAAAACTTCAACAAAAAGTTTTATTTACGGAAAATATTGTGGCTCTTTTGCCAATTCACCACCGCCTTGCAAAAGAATCCTCCGTAAAACTTCAAGAACTAGTAGACGAACCGTTTGTTTTATTACCTGAGGGTTTTGTCTTTCGAGATATTGTTGTGAATGCTTGTCAGAATCTTGGCTTCACACCAAATGTTGCCTTTGAGGGGGATGATATCGATGCGTTGAAAGGGTTAGTTTCTGCTGGTTTAGGTGTAACACTCATGCCAGAAGTCACGCTAGTCGATAGCTTGCCGCGCTCAACAGTTAAAATACCACTGGTTGAACCAAACGTAACAAGGACTGTAGGCGTTATTACCCCAAAGGAACGAGCACTACTTCCAACAGAAAAGTTATTTTATGATTTCCTACAGGAATTTTTCACTAGATTAGATGATTTTAAGAGCTGATTTATACTCAAGAAAAAGCATGTGATTAGCAGATTAGCAGAGAAAAGTGATATATTACATTTTTTGTTACCTGGATCCCTTTTTTGGGAATATGAACAAAAAAGAATCCCATGAAAACAAGGGATTTAAGAAAGGCTACGATTACGAATTATGCAGCTTTTATACATATGCTTATTCTTATAATAAATCGCTTTTACGAAAAAATATGTTGTAATTTACTTACTAACACACATTTCATATCTAGTTTTATAAAAAGCTGCCTCTCCTGACGCTCCGAGGCAGCTTTTTATCTCGTTAACATATTAACAATAGCTGTTCAGTCAACGTTACTTTGGTTTGTATAACAGTTTTTAAATACTTAAGTCTTTTGATTTTTTCTTAAATCTCAAGGGGTTTTTCTTTAAAAAGGGCAAGCATTCCGTCCGGAAAAGTTACTTTCACAGATAGATAACAATATTGAAAATAAAGTTTTCAATATTACATTGACAAGAATGCGAATCCTGCTTACAATTGAAAACGATTATCAACATCAAGTAGGAGGAGACACCGTTATGTCTAAGGGGAAAATTAGTCTGAAAATTAAGTTAACATTTGTGTTTATTTTAATTTTGTCAACATTATTAGTTGGTTGTTCAAATAATAATAATGGGGAATCAACATCGAAAGGCAGTCATGATAATATGCTTACGATTGCTTGGCCGAGAGATGTAGGGGAAATGAATCCACATGTCTACAACCCTTCACAATTATTTGCTCAATCTATGGTGTATGAACCATTAGTAAGCTATCAAGCTGGCGGTAAGATAAAACCAAGTCTAGCTAAGTCATGGGAAATCTCTGAGGACGGTAAAGTATACACGTTTCATTTGCGTGAAGGTGTAAAATTTTCTGATGGGACAGATTTTAATGCAGAAATTGTTAAAAAGAATTTTGATACTATTTTGAATAATGCTAAATTACATAGTTGGTTAGGTTTCATTACGAAAGTATCTCAAACAGAAGTAGTGGATAAAAATACTTTTAAATTAACGTTGACTGAACCATATTACCCAACAATTCAGGAGCTAGCTGTAGTTCGACCAGTTCGTTTTTTAGGTGAAGCTGGTTTTCCTAAAGATGGTGATACTTCAAAAGGGATTGTTAAACCCGTAGGTACAGGTCCATGGATTTTAGAAAAGTATAAAGCTGACGAATATGCTATTTACAAACGCAATGAAAATTATTGGGGAGAGCTTCCAAAAGTAGCAAAAATCAAAGTGAAAGTTATTCCGGATGCGGAAACGAGAGTGCTGGCATTTGAAAAAGGTGACTTGGACATGATTTATGGAGAAGGAGTTATCAGTCTAGATACGTTTAAACAATTAAAGTCTACTGGAAAATATGAAACTAGCGTTTCTGAACCGATTGCAACAAGACAGCTTGTTATGAATACAAAAACAGAACAGCTTTCAGATGAACGTGTACGTGAAGCGCTGCATTATGGTTTTAATAAAGATGCAATGGTTGAAGGAGTTACTTCAGGTTTAGAAGAGGAAGCAGACCATATCTTACCTACAAATCTACCTTATACTAACGATATTGATGTTAAGTCAGTAGGCTATGATGTAGAAAAAGCAAAGGCACTATTGGACAAAGCAGGATGGAAACTTCCTAAAGGAAAAACGGTTCGTGAAAAAGATGGAAAATTGCTTGAAATTGAGCTAATGTATGATTCAGCAGAATCCATTCAAAAGGCAATGGCAGAAACTCTCCAATCTGAATGGGCGGCAATTGGTGTGAAATTAAACATTGTGGGCGTTGAATTAGCAGACCAAGTTCAAAGATTTAAAGATAATAAATTTGATATTAATTTCTTTAGTAACTATGGAGCTCCTTATGATCCTCATACATTTTTAAACATTGTCGCATCAAAAGGATATGGATTTAATGAAGCTATTTCAGCATATCCAAATAAAGATGAGTTAATCAAACAAATGGTGAAGGTTCCTCAAACAACAGATGAAAAAGAACGTCAACAGCTTTATGCGTCTATTTTAAAGTCGCTACAAGATCAAGGAGCTATTATTCCTGTTTCTTATATTAAGAAAACAGCCATTTATCAAAAAAACGTAACAAACTTTAAGTTCCCTGCTAATCGTGACGAGAATCCATTCACAGGAATTAGCATCAAACAGTAAATAGCAGGAGGTTTTCATGGGCAATTATATACTAAAACGAATTATGTCCATCATTCCAGTTTTTCTTTTGGCTGCACTTCTCACGACTGGCATGATTCATCTTTCACCGGTGGATCCAGCTGAAGCTTATTTAACAGCAGCACATATCCAGCCGACTGATGAGATCTTGGCTCAAAAAAGACATGAGTTTGGTTTAGATCAGCCATTCTTTATTCAATATGTAAACTCTATTATGAAGATATGCCAACTTGATTTTGGCATATCTTATGTTTCAAATAAGCCCGTTTGGAATGAAGTTATATATCGAATACCAGCTACCGTTCAACTAGCCATAGCGAGTATATTAATAGCGGTGTTTGTCAGCGTGCCTCTTGGGTTTCTCGCAGGAGTAAAGAAAGGCAGCGTTATTGATCATTTTAGCCGTTTACTCTCCTTTTTTGGTGCGTCTATTCCAACTTTTTGGCTAGGCTACATACTGGTTTTTTTCTTTTCTGTTAAGCTTAATCTTTTTCCAGTAGAGGGAATTGGAACATGGCAGCATCTTGTACTGCCTTCCATTACGCTAGCTCTTCCTTTAATAGCAATGTATACAAGATTGTTACGTGCGAGTGTTCTTGAAAACTTGCAACAACCATATGTGCTATTTGCTCGAACTAGAGGACTTAAAGAAAAAACGATTATGACAAAACATGTGCTGAGAATTGCTATTTCCCCAATGATAACTGGGCTTGGAATGAATCTTGGAAAATTGCTTACGGGCACAATTATCGTTGAATCGGTTTTTTCTTGGCCTGGATTTGGGCGTTATTTCATTGAAGCTATTTTTAATCGTGATATACCTGTTATACAATGCTACGTGCTAATAGCAGCCAGTTTGTTTATTTTGAGTAATTTAATTGTAGATATAGTTCAAATGTATATAGACCCGCGTATTTCCAGGAAAGAAGGACAGCATCGATGATAACAAGTATACGTACGATATTTAAAAGTCAAAAAGTAATTCCCATATGTTCAATAATATTAGGTATTCTTTTTATCATCGCCATATTGGCCCCTTGGATTACACCAAATGATCCCATTGCCGTCAATTTAGCTTATAAATTGCAGCCTCCAAGCTGGGATTTCCCATTAGGAACTGATCATTTAGGAAGATGTAACTTGTCACGTATTTTATATGGAGCACGCATCTCATTAGGTTTTGCTATACTTATTTTCATTTCATCGTTAGCAATTGGTTTAATTATTGGAACGTTTTCAGGTTATAAAGGCGGTTGGATTGATCATATTTTAATGAGATTTTGCGATGGTGTTATGGCTTTTCCAAGCCTTATTCTTGTACTAGGATTGGTTGGTATATTTGGACCTGGACTGTCACAAGTAATCTTAGCGCTGATGCTTGTACAATGGGTTTATTACGCGAGAATGTTCCGAGGAATGGTCCTTAGTTTGAAAGAACAGAACTTCATCTCCGCTGCGAAGATCAGCGGTTCTTCTCAATGGAAGATCATTAAAAATCATATTATCCCCAATGTGTTACCTCCGCTTGTTGTAATGGGTACGTTGGAAATGGGATGGGCTATCATGGATATATCTGCTATGTCTTTTCTGGGATTAGGCGTCCAGTCTCCTACACCTGAATGGGGAGCAATGATTCACGAAGGAAAATCATATATTCGGACGAATCCAGAACTGATGCTTTATCCAGGTTTGTCTATTATGCTTGTTATTGTTACATTCAATCTATTAGGCGAAGCGTTATCAGAACGTTACGGTGTCAAACGTCGATTTTGAAAAGGAATGAAGAAAGTTGGGAACAGAAGAGTCAAAAGTGTTACAAGTTAGAGATTTACGTGTTCAAATAAAAACAAAAAATGGTGTTGCAACTCTTGTTCAAGATATAAATTTTGAACTGAAGCCTGGGGAAATTCTTGGTCTTATTGGTGAAAGCGGTTGTGGTAAAACCGTTACAAGCATGTCCATTCTCCAGCTCCTCAATCGTAAGGAAACAACAATTGAAGGGAGCATAACGCTAAAAGGCCAAGAATTAAATGGTTTAGCTGAGAAAGAAATGCGTAAGATTCGTGGAAAGGATATAGCCTTTATTATGCAAAACCCGATGAATGCTTTTACGCCAGTTTTTACTATTGGACACCAATTTATTGAGACTATTCGCTCTCATACGCATTGGAATAAAAAACAGGCAACAGAGCTTGCCGTTGAGTCAATGAAACAAGTGAATTTACCTGACCCTGACAAGCTTTTGAAATACTATCCTTTTCAACTGAGTGGGGGTATGCTTCAACGATTAATGATTGCTATTGCCGCAAGCCTGCATCCAGCTATTATTATTGCAGATGAACCGACAACCGCGTTAGATGTAAACAATCAGAAGAATGTACTACATCATTTAGATAGAATTCGTTCTGAATATGGTTCAGCAATTTTATTAATCTCTCACGACCTAGGAGTTATCTCTGAAATGGCAGATGAAGTAGCCGTTATGCAACATGGGAAAATAGTAGAAAAAGCAGGTGTATTTCAGCTATTTGATTCACCAACGCATGAGTATACAAAGAAACTGCTAAATGCAAGACCAGCATTATATTTAGAAGAACCTGTGATCAACTTAATTTGATATGTAAAAAGCATTTTATAAGAGGTGAACAAGTGAGTTTATTACAAGTAAATGAAGTCACTCATAGCTACGGAAACCGAACGTTTTTCAAATGGCAAAATCGTTCTAAGAAAGTACTTTCTGATATCTCCTTCTCTATTGAAGAAGGGACATGCTTAGGAATGCTTGGTACGAGTGGAGCCGGTAAAAGTACTTTAGGAAAAGTAATTCTCGGCTTGGAAAAGCCACAGCATGGACAGGTTCTTTTTCAAGGACATGACATTTATACTGTAGATAAATATACTCGCCAAAAAATTCGGCGTGATCTTCAAGTTGTTTTTCAAGATTCGTACTCAGCAGTTAATCCCCGAATGACGGCTGAACGTATTATTGCAGAACCGTTAGAAAACTATGAAAAATTAACATTGGCTGAACAAAAACGAACCGTGATTGAGTTATTAGAAAGAGTAGGGCTTGATGAAAAAGACTTAAAAAAATATCCGCATCAATTTAGCGGCGGTCAGCTGCAGAGGATCAATATTGCAAGGGCAGTCTCTCTTAAGCCAAAGCTCATTGTTTTAGACGAATCTGTAAGCAGTCTAGACATGGTTACGCAAACTCTCATTTTAGAACTATTAAAGGAGTTAAAAGAAGACTTTGGTCTGTCGTATTTTTTTATTACACATGATATCAAAGCTGCTTATATGATTAGCGATACATTAGGTGTATTAGAAAAAGGAGAATTAATCGAATACTATAATTCGAAAAATCAGTTCTTTACCTCAAAAAATCCTGTGGTAAAAGAGATGAGAGGTTCTATACTTGCAGAGCATCCGCGTTTTCGTTCAATTAGAGCAAGGAATAATCATATCTAATTTAAAGGTATACCCATGTATTTAAAGGCCTCGATTTCATCCACGTAATCGAGGCTATTGCTTTTGTGTTTAACTCAAAATGATAGAAGGAGGCCGGTTGGATGAATCATCGTACGTATCTTACTTTGGCGATTCCCCTGACAATCTCAACGATGACTACGCCTTTATTAGGTGCGGTTGATACTGCTGTTGTAGGGCAACTTCCAGCTCCAGCTTATATTGGAGGAGTTGCGGTAGGAACTCTTATTTTTAATACGTTATATTGGGTATTTGGCTTTTTAAGAGTTAGTACATCCGCCTTTGCCGCACAAGCAAATGGGGCAAGTGATCCAGATCAGGGAGTACTTGCTTTATCCCGGCCATTTTTATTAGCTGTAATAGTAGGGGTGCTTTTTATTCTTTTACAATGGCCGATTGAACATGCGGCTCTCTTAGTAATTTCTCCTGATGCTGATGTAAGTAGGTTTGCAGTAGAATATTTTAGGATTAGAATATGGGGAGCACCTTTTACACTGATGAACTATGTGATTCTTGGTTGGTTAATGGGAATGGCTAAGATTAAAGAATCTCTATGTTTACAGATACTTACAAATGTTTTGAATATGTTTTTAGCTATTCTTTTTGTCCATGTTTTTTCTTTAGATGTACAAGGAGTCGCTACAGCAACCTTGATTGCTGAAGTTACAGCCTTCATATTAGGAGTATTCATCATTTTGAAAGCATCTCCGTTTAAATGGAAAATGCCATCAATTCAGGCACTTATGGATACAAATTCTATGAAGAGGATGTTTAATGTTAACAAGGATTTGTTTATTCGTACTATTTGTTTACTGGTCGTTATTAATATGTTCACAGCAAAAGGTGCTTCGTTTGGCACAGAATTTCTAGCTGCAAATGCTGTATTATTTCAAATCCACTACATAATGGCTTATTTCTTTGATGGATTTGCTAATGCTTCCAGTATTCTTGTTGGTAAAGCAGTAGGGTCAAATGATAAAGAGCTATATAAAAAAATACTTACTTTATCTAGACAGTGGTCGGTAATAACAGCAGTTACTATAGCCAGTTTATATGCACTTTTTCAAGAGCAGGTTATTGGGCTATTTACAAATTTGCCTGATGTGATCGAACTTTCACTTACGTATGGAGTATGGCTTATCATCTACCCTTTTGTTGCTTGTTTTGGCCTTGTCCTTTATGGAGTTTTTACAGGAGCAACTGAAATTGCTCCCGTTCGAAATTCCATGATTTACGCGATGATTGTCTATATCATTATACAGATTACGGCAACTCCTATCTGGCATAATCATGGCCTATGGCTGGCTTTCATCATCTATACTATCGGGCGATCAGGGTTCCTAGTTATGTACACTCCTCAATTAAATAAAAAATTGTTACAGCTAAAGGGAGAAGGCTGAAAAATTTATAACAAAATAGCGCCAGTTCATTCATGAGGGAATCCTTCAAAAGCGGATATACTAACGGTGCTGCTACTCTCCTAAATAGATGGGTTATTAAGAAAGTAGCCAGGGAGGACGGCCACCTTTCTTAATAAAGGTGTGTTAAATGATTAGTGGATTTTTATCTAAGTAAAGCAAGAAATAAGCAAGCCGCCAAGTGCTTTTTTATACGTTTCCAAAGTTTAATTCTCTTTTATAAACAATTGTCCTTGCTCTAAAAATATATAGATTTCTACTAAGAAATAAAAAATTCGTTATCTGTCCCGACTGAATAAAAAAATTCCATTCATCATCTTATAATAAATTTCTTTATTGAAAACAGCAATACGAATCTAACGGATTCGTATTTTCCAGTGACATTCAAAATACTTCCCAAGCAATAGAAAGAAGAGGTTTTGAACGTTTATAATTAGGTTAAACATAAGGTAACAAATTATTTTTTGTTTATTCTGTATATTTAAATTATTCGTTCGTAGTGGTACAATAAAATGATGGAAAGAAGATATGATGCTTCTTTCTTAATAAAGGATGAAGAAATATGGATATTAAGGCTCAGCAAACAAAGCTGGCGAATAATGTGGGCAAATTGTTACGAGATAACTTTGGAAAAGGCCCTGAGGCTGTTCATGTTACGATATATGAACCTTATGTTGTTATTTATGTCAGTGGCTTCGTATCACCTATGGAGCAAGTACTGTTAAACCAAAATGAAGAACTTCAGGTTATGACTACAAGAGAGCTGTTGGTAAAGACTCTTGAACCTCAAATCACTGGGCAAATTAAAGGGATTACAGACCTCGACATACAGCACTTATATTATGATTGGAACTTAGATCACCACTCCGGAATTTTTGTGGGAGTGTGTCTTGACGATTTGAAAGCCGATTTGACTGAGGGGGACCCTTACCCAGGAAAACAAGCAATTCATGATCGAATTATAAAGATGAGTGAGATTGCCCAAAAAGGACCTGAAAAAATTTCTTCATATAAATTAAGCGATCGTACATTGGTCATCGTACGCGAGGGAATACTGGTGGCTATTGAAAAGCAGCTAATTTCGTTAGGTTTTGATGACACCTTACGCATCTCTAAACGTCCTTTGGAAAAAGGAATCTTACGACAAAACGATGACTATGATGAGATATTAAATGCGGACATTCTTGATATTTTTGTAGATTGGGATTTTGAAAAGGATAATAGTATTATTACACTTATCTTAAAACCAAAAAATTAATGAGGCAGTAATGAATTGGACACACTGTGCCAAACATAAGCCGAGGAAGCAAAGGACATACCTTTTCTTTTTCGGCTTATTTTTGTTGTCTAAAAAGAGTAAGTCCTTTTGTAACGGAATAATCCCCTAAAACAGCACCTGAAAATAGGATGTGCCAACAGAAAGGATTTGGTCGGGATGGCTGATAATCATGAGATTGTATTGTTTATGAAAGAGCTTCATCGATTGTTGCAGGATTACCAAAAGTATGACAATGAATTATACAAAGAAGAAATTAGCAAGGATATACTACTTTTAAGTACCATTATCTATGGAAGTAAAATTGGAATTTTAAATAAAAGAACAATCTTTAAACACAGGAAATACAAAGCTAAACAGAAACCAATCTATTAAAGGTATACTAGTATGCCTCGTTTACACTTTATAAAAAGTGAATTCTTATTGCCGAAAATGATCTTATGAGCAAGAAGGATTTTTCATAAAACATCACGAATAGTATACCTTATGAAACTAGAAACTAGGTGCACCATCTATGGATAAAACGAAACTGGAAAAAGAATTAAGTAGCTATATGGGAAGGTTACTTCGTGAAAACTTTGGAAGAGGTCCTGGAGGTGTATTCACCGTCATTTCTCCTCCTTTTATAACCGTTTATTTTAAAGCCTTTTTATTACCTTTAGAAAAGGCTTTGTTAGACAAGGGACAAGTTATCTATGTTCAAAAAACACGTGATTTGTTAATGGAGACTTTAATTGAAGAGATAAAAGGATATATACAATTAAATATACATTTAGATATTAAAGAATTTTATTATGATTGGAATTTAGAGCTGCAGTCTGGGATGTTTATCATGATCCATTCTGATAAAAAAAACATAGCTAATCATTTCTATAAAAATCAGAAATTGCTGCATAAAGAAGTTGAGGAAGTAACTCAAAAAGCAGAAAAGTTCCCTCACAATGTTTCTTCTTATCTATTAGATCAGAGAACACTTCTTATAATCAGGGAAGGTATTATGGTAACTATAGAGAAAGAATTAGTTCAATTAGGATTTGAAGAAAACCTTACATTGGCTAAAAGAAATCTCGAAAAAAGGCTACTTCATGAACATAGTCAATCGTTAGAAGTAATTTTAGATTCAAAGGTAACAGATATACTAGTAGCATGGGACTTTCATAAAGATAAAAGTACAATTCTTCTGATTTTAAACCCAACTTCATAACGGCATTGATAAGCTAGGCACTGAACTAGATGTAGGCCAAAAAGAAAGGTTATGTAACCTTTCTTTTTGGCCTATTGTTTTTTTACTACTATTAAAATAAAGAAAGTGGTGATAATTATGCTATTTCAATCGGATGAAGGAAAGGAACTTTTAACTGTTGAGATACACACGGAAGTGGATATAGTAGAAGCGCGTCAGAAAGGGCGAATGTTTTCTAACTGCTTAGGCTTCAGCGCACTTGATCAGGCCCGAATTATTACGACTATTTCAGAATTATCCAGAAATATATATAAATATGCCACTACCGGAAAAATTACAATGGAAATAATAGAGAAAAAACCTGAAATAGGACTCAAAATAATAGCTATAGATAAAGGACCAGGCATTAAAAATATTCAAAAAGCGCTAGAAAGTGGCTATACAACGTCAGGAGGGTTAGGCGTTGGTTTATCAGGGGTGAAAAAATTAATGGACGAATTCACCATATCATCTCAAGAAGACCATGGCGTTAACATCCAGGTTATAAAATGGAAAAAAAGAAATAAGTAAAAGGAACACAAGTTAAACTGTAAACGTTTATCTACAACAGTAGGTAAAGATTTGTATAGATTTATCAGTAGCTAGACTGAAAAATCTATTTTTCATTAAGCACTATTAAGGTCAAGAAATTTTAAAAAGTTTAAGAAAGAACGGACTTCCTCTTTACAAAAGACTCCTTTATTGAATAGGAGATAGCTTCTAAAAACATCACCCCCTGATGATCCTGCTCTAGGATAAGGTTAAGATATTTCACATGCGTGAGTTGGTACCTTCAGCATGTGTTTCTCCTCTATTAATTCTTAGCAGTAGGACAAAAATGTTTCTTCGTAGTAGTCACAAGAGGCTTGGAAACATGAGAAAAAGGTGTAGAAAATTATGAGCAATTGTATTTAATCGTTAAAATAATTGATCATAATCAAGTCTCAAAAACCCTAGATTCTTGGAAATTATTAATAATGATAATTGTGATATAAACAGTACAAGTATATAATTGTGTGAAAAAAGGATGGATACTATGCCGATTAATTCGTTTGAAAACTATCCGATGAGCTGGAAACCATCTGTTGATAAAACAAAAAAGCCTATTTACCAAGCCATTGCAGGACAATTGGAACAGGATATTATCAAGGGAGTTTTATTACCTGGAACAAAACTTCCTCCACAGAGAGAGCTAGCCGATTATTTAGATTTAAATTTGAGTACGATTTCAAAAGCATTTAAAGTGTGCGAGCTAAAGGGTTTATTAAGTGCTACTGTTGGAAGCGGTACATTCGTATCGTATGATGCGTTATCGAATGCGTATTTACTGGAAGATATAAAGCCTAGCCACTTAATTGAAATGGGCGCGACACTGCCAGACAATGATTCATACGAGCCACTTCTCCTTCAACTAAAAGATATGCTACAAGAGACTGATTACGAAAAGTGGTTTAGTTACGGGAGGCCAGGTGAAAGTCTTTGGCAAAAAGATGCAGCTGTAAAGCTGATGAGAAGAGGTGGATTCAAAACAACAGTTGATCATATTTTATTTGCAAATGGAGGACAAAATGCAATTGCTGCAATACTAGCGAGTCTGTGTCAGCCTGGAGATCGCATTGGTGTTGATCATCACACTTATCCAGGTTTAAAAACGGTTGCAGCTATGCTTAGTGTGCAATTAGTACCGATAAAATCAAAAAATTATGAAATGAGTCCAACTGCTTTTGAATATGCATGTAAAAATGACAATATTAAAGGCATTTACTTGATACCCGACTATCATAATCCAACTGCTTGCTGTATGTCCGTTAAAAACCGAGAAAGGCTTGCTGTGATTGCAAAAAAATATAACCAATTTATTATTGAAGATGCAACGTATCATCTCCATCATGAGCGACCAATGCCAGCAGTGGCATCATATGCACCAGAACAAGTCATCTATATTGCGAGTTTATCAAAATCAATAGCACCAGGGTTACGACTAGCATATGTAGCAGCACCTAGTCGATTTAAAGAGCCTATTTCAAAGGCACTTTATAATTTAAATATATCAGTTTCACCATTATTAGCAGAGCTAACAGCACGTATTATTGTATCAAATCAATTTGAACCCTTAGTAGAGAATCATCGTGAACAAGCTATTCTCAGAAATCGAATTGCAAATCAATATTTAGAAAATTACACGTGTTTAGGTATGGAAACTGGTATATTTCGTTGGTTACTATTACCTGAAAAGATTACAGGTGCAGAATTTGAAACATTAGCTGCGCAGCAGGGCGTACAAGTGTATGCAGCAGAACGCTTTGTAGTTGGAAACAGTTGTCCAGACAGAGCTGTAAGAATCGCTATCTGTGCACCAAAAACGATTGGAGAGCTTGAGCAAGGATTGATTATCCTTAAACGTTTACTTAACGACTATTTATAATATTGTTTGCCATACAATTATAATATTGTATGGCTTTTTTATCCATGTTATGATAATCCAAATCTAGTGAGAATATTTTCAAAAATAGAATGAGTTTTCTGAAAGGAAGGTTATGATGGTAAACGAGGATCATATAAAAGCTTTAGACAACCAATCAACTTGTTTACAAGAATATGTTAATTCACCAGAGAAACAAAAAGCTTTATATAAACGCACCTTATTTGTTGTAAGTGTTTCTCAAATCTTTGGCGGTGCAGGATTGGCAGCAGGAGTTACTGTCGGTGCACTTATTGCACAACAAATGCTTGGTACAGATGCCTATGCAGGAGTACCGACGGCTCTATTTACTTTAGGGTCTGCAGGAGCTGCTTGGTTAATAGGAAAGCTTTCTCAAAAAAAAGGGCGACGTGCAGGACTTACGACGGGGTTTATTCTAGGGGGAGTTGGAGCGATTGGTGTTATTTTTTCTGCCATTCTTAATAGTATTTTTCTTCTTTTTCTTTCGCTCCTTGTTTATGGATCAGGAACAGCTACTAATCTACAAGCGCGTTATGCAGGAACAGATTTAGCCAAAGTAAAACAACGGGGGACCGCTGTTAGTATGGCCATGGTTTTCACTACATTTGGAGCCGTTGCAGGCCCGAATTTAGTTGATGTGATGGGGAATTTTGCTCTTTCTATTGGTGTCCCAGCACTTGCAGGCCCTTTCATTTTAGCAGCAGTTGCATATATAGTAGCTGGTCTTGTATTTTATATTATGCTGCGTCCGGATCCGTTACTGATTGCAAGAGCAATAGAAGCGAATAAACAAGAACGTAACGCTCAAAAAAATTTAACAAATACTCAGCAATCAACGAACAAAAAAGGAGTGGCTGTTGGGGCCACAGTTATGGTCCTTACTCAAATTGTGATGGTTGCTATAATGACCATGACGCCTGTGCACATGAAACATCATGGCCACGGGCTAACTGAAGTAGGAGTTGTAATTGGCTTTCATATTGGTTCTATGTATCTTCCTTCATTATTTACAGGGGTCTTAATTGATAAAATTGGACGAACGGCGATGACAATTGCTTCAGGAATTATCCTTCTTTTAGCTGGGCTGGTAGCAGCTATGGCACCGAGTGATTCAATGGTTCTTCTAGTGGTTGCTCTATCGTTACTTGGATTAGGATGGAACTTAGGTTTAATTAGCGGGACAGCTCAAATAGTGGATGCTACAGAACCATTAACACGTGCGAAAACACAAGGTACTATAGACGTTTTAATTGCTTTAGCAGGAGCTTCAGGAGGAGCTTTATCAGGAATAGTTGTGGCTCAATCAAGTTATGCCGTTTTATCATTAAGTGGAGGAATTCTATCTTTGATATTAATTCCGATTATCATATGGGCTTATAGGAGTACAGGTGAAAATAAAGTTAAAGTAGGTCAAGGACTTTAATTTATCTGTGGTATGGAAGCCAGGCTCTCAAATAAATGATGTTACTCAAATTTACTTGTATTCTTCCACTTTCGTTTAAAGAATTGAATTCTTTTTTACAGAGACTACATTGACATTTCAATTACACGAATGACCTTCTACCTAACAGAGGAGAAGGTTTTTCGATTTTAATTATTCATTAAGACTAATATTAATCGCCTCGTTGTTTATATTGTTTAAAATAGTTTTATTTCTTAACGTAATCCTACCCGACAAATAATCATCCTTTTTCAAGCACGCTAAAAGCATACGTTTATGATATATGGATTTTGATGTAATCTTTGGAACATTTCTACCTGTATGAGGGGCGCAATAGAGGAGAGAGTGTGTAAAGAGGTTCCCCCTCACTTAACTCAGTTATATATACAAACAATACTCATATACATTTATTGAATGGCTTCTTTAAACTTGTCACGAAATAAAACATAATTCGATAAAGAGTACATAGGAGGAGAAAACATGTTTGTTCATATAGTTCAACCTGGTGATACGTTGTCTTCAATAAGCAGTAGGTATGGTTACTCCATTGCTCAGCTTAGGAGTGTGAATGGGTTAGAAGAAACGAATATTGTTCCAGGTCAGGCCTTACTTATAGCTTCTTATGTATACACAGTTCAACCTGGTGATACAATGAGCAGCATTGCTAAAAAAGCTTATGTATCCTTAGAAGAATTAAAAAGGGTTAATTCTTCAGTTCATTATAATTATTTGCAGGTGGGAATGAAAATAAAAATCCCTAACATATCCAACTACATTGCAGGTACACTGCAATACTATGCTGTTCGAAATCCAGAGTTAGATCGCAGTTTAATTACTGATTTTGCAACTTATTCCTCGTCCATTTCTATTTTTGAATATCACTTTGGCAGCAATGGAGATATTATGAATGATTTAAACGATTTAGTAGCGATTGAAACGACTTGGAAAAACCGAGTTACACCGTTAGTTACGATTACTAATCTAACTTCTGAAGGATTTAGTTCTGATCTTGCTCATCAAGTTTTAAATAATCCTCAGGCAAGAAACAATCTTGTTAATAATATTTTTTATTTAGTATCTAGAAAAGGATACGGCGGGGTGAATATTGATTTTGAACGTGTAAAGGCCGAGGATAGAGATCTTTTTACAGGATTTTTACGTCAGCTGGGTGAACGTTTAAAACCTGCAGGATACGTGTTGACCATAGCGGTTCCAGCCAAGACAAGCGAAGATATTCCTTGGTTAAAAGGGTATGATTACGGGGGAATAGGTGCAGTTGTTAACTATATGTTCATTATGGCATATGATTGGCATCATGCAGGCAGCGAACCAGGGCCTGTTGCACCTATTACTGAAGTACAAAGAACAATAGAATTCGCGATAAAAAGTATTCCTCGAAGAAAACTTATCATTGGAGTCCCGTTGTATGGATATAACTGGTCAATTCCTTACAGGCCTGGCACAGTAGCATCTGCTATATCGAATCAAAATGCGATTAAAACAGCGATGAGATATCAGTCGCCCATCCAATATTCTAAGGAGTATAAATCCCCATTTTTTCAGTATAGAGATCAAGCGGGGCAGATGCACGAAGTATGGTTTGAAGATGTAAGAAGCATGAGTGAAAAAATGGTGTTAGTTCGTAAATTTGGTTTGCAAGCAATAGGAGCTTGGCAATTAACACTCGGATTTACGCCAGGGCCTTGGCTTTTAAAGAAATTTTTCACTATTAGAATGGTATAAATAGCACTAATTTTTATGAACCAATTTAGATATTTTTCAGTTAACAGTTATTCGATATACGTGGTTAACAATAAAAAAATTCTATTTATATTAACTTATAAGAGATTGGAGGTAGTGCTATGGCAAAAAGGATAGATGTCTCAATAAAGCAGCATCAATTAAAACTATATGATGGAGCTAAATTAGTAAAGACATATCCTATTGCTGTAGGGAAAATGATCACTCCAACTCCAACTGGAAAATTTAAAATTATTAATAAAGATACTACCCCTCCAGCTGTATTTGGTCCCTTATGGATGGGACTTTCAAAACCTACATATGGAATACACGGGACTAATGATCCAGCTTCTATTGGCAGAGATATGTCACATGGATGTGTCAGAATGGACAATGAAGATATTCTAGAACTTTCCTCTGTAGTTCCCATTGGAACGCCGGTTTACATACATAAATAATAGTTTAAGAAGAGTGTGAATGTTTACATTTAGCTAATTGTCGAGATCGAGGGTATCAAAGTTTAAGTAGATGCTATACAATCACGGGCTCTTTGTACGAAAACAAAAAAGTACCCCGATTAACAGAGGTACTTTTAGCATTTTAACTTATTTTGATGCTGGAGACGTAGTAACTTCTGGAGACGTTACTTTGTCATAAAAATCTACGAATTTGTCACGATCCTCGCTATCACGGTAAGCCATAGCAACACGTGGATGTTCATTCAGTGCACCAGAAATCATGTAAGGAATGATATAGCCCCATTCCCACTTTTGACGCATTTCAAGCATATGTTTTTCAATTACGCCAAGAATCGGCTTCATCTCATAGCTTGGTTTTGGGATGTAGCTAACAAGCAGCTCTGTATTACAGTTACCAGCTGCACGGCCCATACCATAAACAGATGAATCAAGGAATGTAACTCCATTACGCATCGCAGTTAATGTATTAGCAAAAGCTAGCTGCATGTTGTTATGCGTATGGATCCCAAGCTGTTTGCTAGGAATCATGGCTTGAAACTTTTTCACTTGATGCTCAATATCCGCAGGGTCTAGGCTTCCAAAGGAGTCAACGATATATACAACATCTACAGGGCTTTTCTTTACCATTTCAAATGCTTCAATAAGCTGATTTTCCGGTACGCTAGACAGTGCCATAATGTTAAGTGAAGTCTCATAGCCCAAATCGTGAAACATTTTTATAAGCTCTAAGCCTTTATCTACTTCGCGAATATAGCATGCCACTCGAATCATATCTAACATACTTTGTTCACTCGGCAGGATGTCGTTTGGATCTACGCGCCCAATATCTACTAAGGCAGATAGCTTCGTAAACTTTTTCTCAGGGATAATTTCTTTGAGAAAGTTATCGTCAAGAAATCTCCATGGATTGGGCTCGGTTGCTTGAAGAAGCTTAGGTGAATTTTTATAACCGATCTCCATATATTCAACGCCGGCTGCGCTTAGGCCGTTATATAAGTCTTGCACAAATTCAACACTAAAATCCCAATTATTAATTAAACCTCCGTCACGAATGGTACAGTCTATAATTTTGCTATTATGTCCCATGGTAGTTGTTTCCTCCTATGTATTCTATTTATATAAATATTGTTTTAAACTTTATCGCTTTTATGCTTTTAAGTGCTAAACTCTCCTATTGTGTTTATACCATGACTGATTCAGAGGCGTCAATGTATTTTCTAAATGTTTCACTGCTTTACTGCATTTCATGGTAGGAGATGCTTCGGCTTTTTATCCGCTTGATGCTCTTAAAACAACACCAAGTTCAGCACTACAACCCCTAGTATATACAAACACAACCTTTATTACATCACTACTTACTGCAATAAAGATTGTTTTTTTAAGTGAAACTGTTTATTAGGGAGGGAACTGCCATTAGTATCTAGGTTATAGGTTTAGATTGCTCTATAATTAATCCATAAATTTGGGAAGAAATTTAAAACCTGAGAAATAAGAAACTTTTTTCGCATTAACAGTTGTATAGGAAATATTAGTTGTTACTTAATCATTTTAATTTACTTGTCTTTACATCGTCCAAAACGTAAGAAATGATAAGAGTATAGAGGTAATAAACATCGCAATCAACGGCTTTAATGCTTTTGTTCGAAGAGCCTTCAAACTTACATTTAACCCTAGCCCGACCATAGCCATTGTTAAAAGAAAGGTAGTTAGAGTTGAAATATCATTCATGATCGTCTTAGGTATTATAAGGTGCTTACCAACGACATAACTCCCAAAAATACTCATGATTATAAAACCTATTAAAAACCAAGGGAATTCAATCTTGGTATCCTTTTCAATTTTTCCTGTTCGCTTCATCCAGTACATTAAGATAAAGCTTAATGGCACAAGTAAGAGCACTCTGCCTAACTTAGCCAACAGTCCAATAGCTAGAGCATCGCGTCCAGACGGTGCTGCAGCTAGAGCTACATGGGCAATTTCATGGAGACCTACGCCTGACCAAATTCCATATTGAATATTTGTTAAATGTATATAAGGTCTTAAAATGGTATATCCAATCGCAAATAGGGTTCCCACTAAAGCAATAACACCAGCTCCGATAGCTGTATCTTCTTCTTTTGCTTTTACAATCGGAGAAACAGCCGCAATAGCTGCAGCACCGCATATTCCTGTTCCTATCCCTAAAAGAAGGGATAAACCACTATCAGCCTTCATCCATTTGGCTAGAAAAACCGTTAAAACAATCGCAAATACAGCCGTTCCCACATCGCGAAGTAACAATCCTAACCCGTGATGAATAACAACATCAATATTAAGCTTTAGGCCATATAAAATGATGGCATAGCGTAACAGCTTTTTAGAAGAAAATTCAATTCCAGATCTTATTTTTTCAGGGTACCCCCAAATTTGACGATAAATGACTGCCATTATAATTGAACAGGCTAGTGGACCAATATGATCGAACCCCGGGACTTTCGCTAAGCCATAAGCAAGTAAAGCAAAAAGAAAAGTAAAAGCAATTCCTTCAGCCCATAAAAAAACATTAGGTGACGTCTGGGCATTTGTTCGTGAGAATAGAGTCCATTTTTGGGCTTTATTTATATTTAACATACATTTCATCTCCAATATGAATTCTTATCAAGTGCAGCTTCACACAAGAAGAGTATACTTTAACTATAAAAGAAGGTTTATTATTAGTAAAATATATATAAATCATAATTTCGATTAAAAATATTAATAACTAATGCATAAAAGCAGCAAGTTGATTTTCAGATTCACTGAAAATCAACTTGCTGCTTTTATTGGTTTTTTATTTCTCATTACACGTTTTGATATCTGAAACATAGTCCATCAACTACTAATTTTACAAAACTGCATAAAAATATCGGTTCTTATGAGAGAAAGACAGCCTTACTAGTTGCTAAGCCTTTTTTGCGTCTATACCATAGCAGAATCAAGCTGCCTAGCACACAAAGGAAAGAAACTAATTGAGCTATTCTGATATGAGAGGTTAACATTAAGCTATCTGTACGCAGTCCTTCTATAAAAAATCTTCCTATCGAATACCATAGCAGGTAAGTAAGAAAGACTTCGCCTCTTTTTAACAAGGATTTTCTTAGTACGATTAGGGCAAGCACACCTACTATGTTCCAAAGTGATTCATAGAGAAACGTAGGATGGTAGTAGGTTCCATTTATATACATTTGGTTAATAATAAAATCAGGCAAATGGAAAGCTTCTAAGAACTGACGTGTAACAGGTCCGCCATGTGCTTCTTGATTCATGAAGTTTCCCCACCGGCCAATAGCTTGGCCTAATAATAAGCTAGGAGCTAAAACATCAGCCATTTTCCAAAAAGAAAGATTCTTTTTTCTGCAAAACCATATAGCTGTTAATACAGAACCAATAATTCCACCGTGAATAGCTATGCCTCCATGCCAAATTGCTATAATTTCGCCTGGGTGGTCTTTATAATAACTCCATTCAAAAAGTACGTAGTAAATTCGAGCAGTAATGATAGCAATGGGTAGTGCTAGCAGAAGTAAATCAGAGATGGTTTCTGAAGAGATCCCTTGTTTCTTTCCTTCTTTCGAGGCTAACAAGAAGCCTAAGAAAGCTCCTATTCCTATGATAATTCCATACCAATGGACTTCAAGTGGACCAAGATGGAAGGCGATAGAGCTTAAAGGTTGTGTGTGTTGTTTCATCTCTTTTCTCCTTTACTTCATATCGGTTTTCTTACATTTTTTAAGAGCAGTATTAAATTAGAGTGCCTTTTTAGTATATCTAATTGGATAAAGAAAGGACAACTTTTCCTTACGAGCGATCATGATTTCTTTGCCTACTTTAGTGTAACAGAATAATCTCCTTAGAATAGTCAAAATTAAAATAGACAGTATATTGACTTAATCACCAAAATATACTATTCTTATTTTAGACAATACACTGTCTAAAATGGAGGGTGAATATGGATATTTATAAAGAGCTTTTCTTAATGCAGCAAACTTACGCTACCTTATTTTCTCTGGCAAATAAAATTCAAGTAAAAGGTGATAAATCTCTTGAACTTTTAACATCAAGACAGCATATGGCTATGGTGGCAATTGCTCATTTACCTGAAGATGAAACAACGTTGAATAATATTGCTAGAAAATTAGGAACTACAAAACAAAGCGTCAAACAGTTAATTACCATTATGGAAAAGAAGGGTTATGTTGACGTAGTTCCTAGCAGTAAAGATAAGCGTGCAGTTAACGTAAAAATTACAAAAGCGGGAAAAGAAGCACTGCTTGTTGTCTCAGAAAAAGGAATTTTCTTTTTGGAAGAACTTTTTAAAAAGTTCTCAACTGAAGAGTTGGAAATAATGTGGAAGCTTTTGAAGAAACTCTATAGCTTCGATGGGGAAGAACATGATGGATTTGAAGAAGAAGGCAACATCAAAATGGATGATGATCACGATGAATTACAGTTGAGAGTAATAGGAGAACTTGAAAGTCGAAGAGTTCAAGCAATTGATAATATGAGAAAGAATATAAAAAAAACTCGATAGGCTAATCTAACTTAAAGCATATCGATTAATCCTTTTAAAATTTTAAAAATAAAGGATAAGGGAGAGCAATCATTATGTTTGAAATCAGCGATGAAACATTACGATTAATTAATAAAACCTGCAAAAGAAAAAAGCACTTGAAACTAACCGTTGGCTACTTAACGGACAATCAGTCTATTATAAAAGTCTATAATGAAAGCGGTGAAATTGACTCGGCAAAAAGATATCATTATGAAATTGGTTCTATTACGAAAACTTTCACTGTATCGCTGTTATCAAAATACATATTTGAAAACAAGGTGTCGTTAAACGACTCTATACAAAAATACATAAAAGAACTTAAAGAAGATACGTGTTATTCTACATTGCTCCGCCTCGCTACTCACTCTTCTGGATATTCAGGAAGCTTACCTTTAAATAAACGGGAATATTTTAAAATAATTTTAGGTGTGATTTTTGGCGGAAGCGATTTGAATAAAAATAATCCGTTGCACATGGATTTTAACAAAATGAAAATGCTAATTGAAAGAACTAAATTGAAAGAAGTAGATTATTCGTGGGAATATTCTAATTTCGGTATTTCACTTATTGGATATGTGTTAGGAACTGTTTCAGGCAAAGGATATTGGGACACTATGAATGACTTTCTTCATAATGAGCTTAGACTAAAGGATACTTATTTAGGTACTTCAAATAATAATTTACAAGGCTATGACCGCCAAAATAATGATTGCGGCAACTGGCAGTGGGACAAAGAAAACTTTATATCACCGGCGGGGGCAGTATCCTCAACGGCTGAAGATTTACTTAAATACGCAAAAATAAATATGTACGAAGATAAACCATATCTTTCTTCTTGTCATAAAAAACACGGTAATGGAACAAAGAAATTTGATATGGGTCTTGGATGGTTGCTTTTAAAGAAAAATAATAATGTAGTGTTGCACGGCGGTGGAACAGGATGCTTCAGCTCATTTTTAGGGATTGATAAAGAAAATAAAGTTGCGTCCGTCGTTTTAGCTAATTATAGACTAGGTAGAAATAATGATGAACATATAGGAATGTCTTTATTAGAAAGCCTGCAAAAGTCAAAAGATCTATAAGAATAGTCTACAAAAAAACGAAGAAAATTAGTCTATTACAGTTCACCTTACCTCTTTAATCTCAATTAATTGAGAGATTATCATCAATATACCGACCTTCAAAAAGCATAGATACCGCTTCTTTTTTTGATGAAACCGTGCTATTATCATTAAGGTTTATAAAGAACAGAAGATTTTTGTCTTTACGTACATTCTTTTGGTATAGTGTTAGAAATAAGGAGTGGGTAAGTTGGTTTTTACTGAATTCTTCCAGCAGTTTCCCGTAAAGGTTTTAACGGTAGCGCTGCTGATTATACTTATCGTTTATTTTATTCGCAAATTCATTAAGCTTTTCTTTGATAAAACGAGCTTTTTAGATGAAAAACGAGAAGAAACCTTAATGCATTTTTCTAATCAGGTGACAAGAGTAGTAGGCCTGGCTTTTTTCTTTATTTATGTGCTTAGCCATTTCTTTGACTTCGGAAAAATTCTCACTAGTTCAGTAGTGTTGGCCAGTGCCCTGGCAATAATCCTCCAGCATATTATCCGTGATTATATAATGGGACTGACTTACTTGTTTGAACGCCAGATCCATCACGGAGATTATGTTATTCTCAACGGAAACCGCCAAGGAAAAATAGAAGAAATCACCATGCGCTACTTAAAGATTCGCCAGTATGACGGCTACCTCTATACCGTCTCATATAGCAACATTACGGAACTTCAGAACGGAACCCGAGGAAGACGCCGGGTAAATGAAAGTCTTATTCTCAACTATAGGCAAAACCCGGACGATGCTTTTAAAGTAATGGAGCAAGTAGCACAAACATGTAACGAGAAATATGGCCAGTATTTGCTGAAAGATGTGAATGGAATTCCTATAGAAAGTTTTCAATTCAATCAAATTACTGAACTGAACGTAGGTTTTAAAGGTCACCAATATTCATTATCAGGCCTTGTGAAGGAAGCTGATTTTGTAGAAGCGGGTCAAAAGGTGAGATATGAACTCGCAATGGCTGCCTACAAAAATGACCTAATGATGGCTGAAAGCTTCGAGACAAGCCATTAAAAATAAAACTCGTATCTTGTTTATATACAAGCTTTTATACTTAAGATAAAAACACCCTTTTAATTTTTAAAAGGGTGTTTTTATTTTTAAAAATATCTATTAAGTACTTCTCCAGTACAGATTAATTATCTGAAACGGAAAAAATTAATTAGTATATCTAAATTATTCTTCTAGCGACATGGTAAAATTAAACAAAATACTAAAAGAGGTAAAGGGGGAGTAACTATGTCACAAAAAGCTAATTATACAAAAATCAACTCAAAAATGTGGGATGAGTGGGCTTCAGCTGGAGGAGAATGGTCATTAGCTATTAATCATCAAAATTTCGCAGATGCAACTCAAGGTATTTTTGATGTTTACTTAACACCTTGTAAGCCTGTTCCACATAACTGGTTTATTCCATTTAAAAAAGCAAAAATATTGGGACTTGCTAGCGGAGGAGGACAGCAATGCCCAGTCTTTGCAGCACAGCATGCGGAAGTTACGGTTTTTGACTACTCTGATAAGCAATTAGAATTAGAAAAAATGGTGTCTACTAGAGAAGGCTATTCTATTGATTTAGTTAAAGGGGATATGAGTAAGACATTTCCCTTTGAAAATGAGACGTTCGATATGATTTTTAACCCTGTATCAAACTGCTATATTCAAGATGTTGAACACGTTTGGCAAGAATGTTTTAGAGTTCTAAAAAAAGGTGGCGTTCTGCTATCTGGCTTTGCAAATCCTGCTCTTTATTTATTTGGAGAAGATGAGGAAGCATTACACGTGGTTCATAAATTACCTTATGATGGAACTAAAAACACTGTAGAAAATGATGAAGAACTTATAAAAAATGGCGGTGTACAGTTTAGTCATTCATTAGAAACTCAAATTGGCGGACAGCTAAAAGCTGGATTCACCTTACAAGACCTTTATGAAGATCATCATCACAAGGGGAAAATCACTGAATATATGCCTTGTTATATTGCGACTAAATCTATTAAATAATAGTTGGTTATCATGTTGAATGAGTTACCTCAACTTTTTCTAACAGACGATCAAAAGGGGACAAGCAATTTTGTTCATTCCTATACTAGCGGAATAGATTAAAAAAATACATTTTAGAAAAGAGATTTCCACCTAAACATAAGACAATAGAAAACTTTTTCTATTGTCTTATGTTATGAGTTTGATTCTTCATTTGGATAAAGAACAAAATCATATAATTCGCCTTTTAACCGATCGTTATAAAATTCAATTTTACGATTTAAAATGTCTAGACTCCGTTGTAAAGTTTGTATCTCCTGTTGTACAAGGTGTTTGCGGTTTTCAAGTAGATGTAATCTCTCTTGGATTGTTTTATCACCTATTGCACGCCATTTAGTGTATTGTTTTAACTCTGTTATTAACATACCTGAACCTTTTAAGTGGAGGAGAACCTTCGCCCATTCAATATCATCATCCGTATATCTTCGTAAATTATTCTCATCCCGATTAGGTGTAAGCAAACCTTGTCTTTCATAATATCTGAGTGAACTTGCTGTTACGCCAAGGATTTTTGCAAATTCTCCAATTGAATAAGCCATCGTATTCACCTTTTCTATCATTATATTTGGACTAATACTGAATACTTAAAGTCAGTTATATATAATTGTTTTTTCTTTAGTATTGTCTCCTTATATCTATTGAACTTATCATTTAAAGTCGACTTTAAGTCAATAATGAATTTCTTCTTAAAACATCGACATTCTCTTGTTGACTTAAACCTAAGTTTAAGTCTTATACTACACCTGTTGTAACGATCAAAATAGAAAGAAAGGATGAGAGAGAGAGGCCGGAAAAACAAACCGCAGGACGAGAGCTGTTAGGGGAATTTGCTCCAAAGTTTGCTGAGCTTGATGATGATGTTTTGTTTGGCGAAGTATGGGCGCGAGAGAAAGAGTTATCTCCGCGTGATCGAAGTATAATTACAGTTTCTGCCTTAATTGGGGGTGGAAACTTTGAGCAATTAACGCCGCATCTTCAAAAAGCAAAGAAAAACGGAGTAACCAAAGACGAAATTGTAGAAGTGATTACTCATCTTTCGTTTTATGCAGGGTGGCCCAAAGCATGGTCTGCTTTTAATATTGCTAAAAAAATTTATAACGGTTAAAAGGAGAGAGAATAAATATGAAGCATGAAAAAATAAGTAATAGCACAATCTTTCCATTAGGACAAAAAGTGGAAGCCAACTTTAGTGGAGACGCCTATTTAAAAATGGTATTTACAGACGAAAAGCCGCTTAACACATCTATTGGAAATGTAACTTTTGCTCCAGGATCTCGTAATAACTGGCATTCTCATAAAGTTGGACAAGTATTATTAGTAACAGGTGGAGAAGGCTGGTATCAAGAAGAAGGTAAAGCAGCACAGTTAATAAAAAAAGGTGATGTCGTGAACATCCCGCCAAATGCGAAACATTGGCATGGCGCCACAAAGGATAGCTGGTTTGTGCACTTAGCAATGACACCAGGAGAAACAGAATGGCTAGAACCTGTTGATGATGAATGGTTTAATAAGTTATAAGCATAACGTATATATGCCGTTTTAAGAAACTGATCACATGATTACTCGCTTTTCATTTTATGGCTAGCAACAATTGGCTCTGAAGGACCCAATGGAAAGCTTTTCAGAGACAAGAAACAAATCGATTGGTAACACCCGTGAGTAAAGATCAAAAAAGATTTATAAAGAGAAAAGCTGTATGTAAAACTAAATGAATTATTACTTGCTGAATTTGTTGCTAATGCGTATGTCAGCGTAGTTGAGTGGTGGCTCAAAAATGAGATGCCATGTTCACCGAGAGAAATGGCAGAAAAAGTGGGCGAGCTTTTAGAAAAAAACTTATAAGCCTATTTTTGGTTGAACAGATGCTTCAAAAGAATGAAATGGTTTACCTCCTATTTTTAATTACAGTATTTTTTATTTTAATGTGGAAAAAAAGGTAAATATTATAAAAATCACTTAAAAATAGGATGAGATCAAATGAGAAGAGCGAAACAAGCTGTTGTAGCTTCTGCCGTAGGTTTAGCTGTGTTAGCGACGCCATTAGCTCTACCGAATTTAGGAGGTTCTGCAGGCTCCGCAGAAGCTGCAGAAGTTGGAGGAGACGTAACAGTTGATCCCGTAGCCATAGGACAAGCGATTGCAGATGCGGCTAAAACAGCCGACAATCGAAGTGGTTTCGTCAAGGGAGCAATGGAAAAAGCATTCTTTGAATCAGGTCAACAATACAATGTAATGGTTATGAATTTGAGCCAAGGGTATAATTCAGATCAATTACAAGGTGTTCAATATTTTGACACTGTAGATTATGATGGTATTACCTATGGTGTCTGGGTATTTGAAGAAGGAACATTTATTAATGAAGGCGATGGAGGTTATGATAACTGGGCTTTCAGAGGATGGTTTGAACGAACAGGAGATGACGAGAAAACAGTCAATTTTCATAGACCTTAATTAAAAATAAAGATAAAGATAACAAGAGATTCCCATTAGGGAAGAGCATAGGAAGAGCCTTTACCGCCATGGTAAAGGTTTTTCTCATTGAATAAGTTTGCATTTTCAAGTTAATATAGTTTCGCGGATACTACTTAATTAAGTACTTATATTATAAAAAAACAAGGCGTTATTAAAAAGAAGTAAAATATATTTAAGGAGTTTATTTAAAACGTTACAATTTTTTTAATTCTTCTTCCTGCTGACTTATATAAGCATTGCCCCACTTCTCTAAAGATTTTAGTATTGGAACAAAGCTTTCTCCAAGATCTGTTAAATAATATAAAACCCTTTTAGGGTTATCGTTTGTTTCTTCTCTTTCAATCAATCCGTTTTTTTCCATATCCCTAAGCTGCAGTGTAAGGATACGCTGGGTAATACCCGGTATTTCACGGCGCATTGCATTATAATACATGGGTGATTTTGATAACAAAGATAAAATAATACCTTTCCATTTACCACCCATCATATGCATCGTTAACTCAATTGGACAAGCACGCTTTACAGTTAACGTACAAGGACCGTATTGATCACTTTTAAAGTCTGACATTTTTTCACCTCAATGGCTAGTAACAAAATTGTGCCTTCTTGTTACGTCTATTTTTTCTTACTAAACTTATATTATCAAATAAAACAAAAGAAGGTGCATCAATTGGAATTTGTCCAAATTTCTAGACATATTTACAAACTTACTTACAAAACTGTTGTAGGAATTCCTGTCAAAATTAATACATGGTACGTGCTAGATGGTGAGAGTGTTCATATCATTGATACAGGAATGAAAGACTATGCACATACTCAGTTAAATATAGCAAAATCTTTAGGTATCCCCAAAAGTATTTTACTCACACATGGCCATTTAGATCACATTAATGGCGCCAAGTATTTAAGAGATAATTTAAATATTCCTATTTACGCCCACGAAGTTGAAGCGCCTTTTATCAATGGCGAAAAACCATATCCAAATAAGGCAGAAAAGGAAACAACAGGGGTGGAACATCAAGTCGAAAGTCTAAGTAACAACATCATTAAAAAGTTACCTGTAGATGTGTATTTAACACCCGGTCATACACCAGGACATGTGATATACCACCATAAAGATGACAATGTGCTGCTAACTGGAGACTTATTCTTTTCTAATGCTGAATCCTTACATCCGCCGATTCGAAAGTTTACAGTTGATATGGGTGAAAATATTAATAGCGGACGAATTATAGATAAAATTAAACCTTCTATTATTTCTTCATCACATGGCGAAGATGTCAAATACAACTGTGATTTATATCCTATTTATAAATTTATATATGAATAAGAGGGAGAAAAATGAAAATACAATTATTTCAAACAGAGATTATAGAAGGTGAAGTTAAGCAAAACGAAAACCGCATTGAGTCCTTATTTGAAGAAAAGCTGCATATAGATACTGAGATTGTTGTGATACCTGAAATGTGGAATACAGGTTATGATTTAAAAAATGTAGCAGAAAAAGCAGATATTGATTTAAAGAGAACTTTTCCCTTTATTCAACGTTTAGCAATTAACCATCAAGTGAATATCATTGCAGGTTCAGTTTCAAATAAAAGAAATGAAAATATTTATAATACAGCCTTTGCTGTATCAAAAACGGGTAAGCTGCTCTATCAAAAAGATAAGATACATCTCGTACCGATGTTGGATGAACATCATTATTTAACAGGGGGAGATGAAGTCCCAGATGTCTTTGAGATTAACAATATCAAAGCCAGTCAAATTATATGCTATGATTTACGTTTTCCAGAAATCACACGCTACCCAACGTCTCAAGGTGCAAAAGTCATATTCTACGTTGCACAATGGACTACCAGAAATATAGACCATTGGAGAACACTATTGAGGGCAAGAGCTATAGAAAATTGTGTTTATGTCATTGCATGTAACAGCGTGGGAAAAGTGAGTAATGAAAATCATGTCGGCAACACATATGCAGGGCATTCAATGGTCATTGATCCAAATGGAAACATCGTAGAAGAGGGGGGAGATCAAGAAGAGATTATAACCGCGGAAATTCATATACAGAAAGTTACAGAACAACAAACATACATTCCAATATTTGAAAGCCTGAGACCGGATGTTTATAAGCATGCAGAATAGAAATTTGTATATCATCTCAAATTTGGATGTTATCAGACTATCTTATGAAGGTTTACTAAAAAAAGAGGAAATTTCACCTGAAAATACTATATTTTTTAAAATTAACATATGTATAAAAGGTGCACTTCTTATACATTAGTTTCTCATCCACCTACTGAGAAAACGTTGATCAGTCAACAATGTATAAAAAGCTGCATACTCCGGAAAAAGGACCCTTGGAAGAACTATCCTTCCTCAAGGGTCCTTTTTTATAATGTTTTCTGAAAGAGTGATTGTGTTAACAAATTATGTATGAATTATACATACGCTTTTATAAGGATTTTAATATATAATTAAGGTAAAAAAGAATTATTTTAGGAAGAGGAAAATGTGTGAAACATAGTCGATTGTTGCTTTTATCGCTAATTAGTAGTTTGTTCGTTATTTTAGTGTCCTTGTTCCAGTGGGATCTGGTTGATATTATAACAGAATTTTTAATGTTACCTATTTGGTTATTTGTATATGCTTTCTTTATCATAATGACTATATGGACATTAATTCATCTTTTTAAAAAGAGAAAGTGGCAGCCGTTTGTTATTCAGCTCATTACTATCTCATTATGGTTTTTATTTCCATTCAATCAAGTCAACTTAGATCTCAACTTTAAAATCCATCAAGATAAGAGAGAAGAGGTTGCAACTAAAATAGAAAATGGTGTTATTAAACCTAATGTATCTGATAGTCCATCACTTATTCAATTACCTAAAAAGTATACTCAATTGTCTAAAGGTGGGGGCGACATCGTAGTAGAAACAAAAGGAAAGGCTAAATCAATTCTTTTCTTTACATACCGTGGGATGCTAGACAATTTTTCGGGATTTGTATATAACCCAAACGATAACAAACCTTCAAAAAGCGATTTTAACGGAGATTTTAAACAAATAAAAAAAGTACATAAAAACTGGTATTATGTATCTTCTTATTAAAAAGAACCTGCTGTTTTGATAGCAGGTCCTTCTTGTTACTTATTTCTTTTTTAACCTTTTAACAACTTTAAAAGCTAGGAATCCTATTAAACCAATAATTATTAAGAATAATAGCAATCCTGTTGGATTAAATGTACTCATAATACCATCCTTATGGCTTCTATAATTTACAATGTTATCATATTTAAATGGTTTGCACATTTCTCCTTCAGGATTTTTTACTCCTATAATAGAAGCCCAATTTCATTCTTTCTTCTTTTTTTGGTGACCAGGACTCTTATACTAGTTCAACCTTAGTTTTTATTTTTGGTTTGTAAATATTCTTTTTGAAACATACACATTCTTATAGCATTATGATAGCTTCCATCAACAAAAAATTCATCTTTTAACTCACCTTCAATAGAAAAACCAACCTTCTTATAGATATGAATTGCTTTTTCATTTTCCTTGTCTACAATTAAGTAAAGTTTATGCATATTCAATACCGAAAAGGCATAATTCATTGCTAGGTTTGTGGCAACCATTGCGTAGCCATGACCTTGATACGTAGGGTCGATGATAATTTGAAACTCTGCTCTACGATGAATATAATCAATTTCGACTAATTCCACTAGTCCAAGCATATCCCCGTTCTTTTCAAGGATGAAACGACGCTCACCTTGATCGTGAATATGTTTATCATATAAGTCCTGTAGCTCTACAAAAGCTTCATAAGGCTCTTCAAACCAATAAGACATAATGTTTGCATCATTATTGAGTTCATGGACAAATTTTAAATCTTCTCTTTCCAAAGGACGTAACTTAAGTTCCTTATTCATTTCTCAAACCTCCACATTCTAGCATTACTTTAGCACTTTCCGTTTTAAATGTAAAAATTGCTGTAGTTTTAAAAAATAATAAAACATAGTGCGATTATTTACATCTTTATTAAAAGAATCATAGTATAATTTAAAAATCTCGCAAGTGAAATTCATTAACTTTAAGGAGGATCTTATGAAAAAAGCAGTGGTTATTCTTCTTATGTTGCTCGCTGGGATTCTGTTTGAGGTTGGAAAATTATTCACTGCACTATCTGCTGGTCATACTTTTTATTTCATTAAAACAAAGAGAAAGGTGCGTTCATTGTAAATATACAAATGAATTGCAAGAAGATTTATGCTGTTTCTCTATATGAATAGCGCTTATTTAGTTGCAAATCAATAGCCTTGACATAAAAACACCCCAATCATTAGAGTTATTTATCTAACAATTGGGGTGCAGTGCAAGCCTTTGGAAAGGTGTTTTAGGTTTTTATTGGTTTTCGTTTTCTCTATCATTATCATTATCAATACCAATACCATTATCGTTGTTAATATTATCGCTATATTTGAAATCAATAATTCTTTTTCTAATTTCTTCTCTAATTTCAGGGTTTTCTTTTAAGAAAATCTTAGCGTTTTCTCGTCCTTGTCCTAAACGCTCCTCATTATATGAAAACCAAGATCCAGACTTTTGAACAATATCTACTTCAGAACCGATATCTAAGATTTCTCCTTCTCTTGAGATACCTTCTCCATACATAATATCTACTTCAGCAATGCGGAAAGGAGGTGCCATTTTATTTTTGACTACTTTAATTCTTGTTTTGTTACCAACTATGTCATTTCCTAGTTTAAGTTGTTCAGCACGGCGAACCTCAAGACGAACGGAAGAATAGAATTTTAGTGCCCTTCCACCTGGCGTTGTTTCCGGATTTCCAAACATAACGCCTACTTTCTCCCTGATTTGGTTGATGAAGATGGCAATGGTTTTGGACTTATTGATTGCTCCAGATAGTTTACGAAGAGCTTGAGACATCAAACGAGCTTGTAGACCTACGTGAGAATCTCCCATTTCTCCTTCAATTTCTTTTTGTGGAACTAATGCAGCTACTGAGTCAACAACAATAATATCTACAGCACCACTTCTAACTAATGCTTCAGCAATTTCAAGTGCCTGTTCACCAGTATCTGGTTGAGATAACAGTAACTCATCAATATCTACACCTAGTTTTCTCGCATAAACTGGATCCAGTGCGTGTTCAGCATCAATAAAGGCAGCTCGGCCTCCGTTTTTTTGTACTTCTGCAATTGCGTGTAAGGAAACGGTTGTTTTACCTGAACTTTCGGGCCCATAAACTTCCATAATTCTTCCTTTAGGATAACCATTAATTCCAAGAGCTATATCTAAAGCTAATGAGCCTGAGCTAGATGCCTCAACTTTTGTATGTGTGCCTTCTCCCATTTTAATAATTGATCCTGTACCGAATTGTTTTTCAATTTGTTTTAGAGCCATATCTAGTGCTGCTTTTTTATCATTCATAATTTGAAACCTCCGATTGTTATTACGTTTACAATAAACGCCAAGGTATTTCGATAAAGAATAAGAGTTGGCTCAAATGTTTTTACTCCGTGCGAGAAAATTTTGTGTTTAACTGTCTTAGTTTGCTCCGGTATTCCTTTATTCATCTCTAAACCCTTAGTGTCGAACAAATGTTCCTATTATGTAATCATACAATAAACGCATCTAATTGTAAAGGCGAAAGTTTTTCTACAAACTAGCTAAAAGAATATCTTATATTTATAAAAAGTAAGTTTATACTTTTACTTTTATATAAGTTAAATTAAATAAGTAACAATAAGTGACGCTTTTTATATAAGTAGAATCGATTACAATCTGCATTTTTAAATTTGTACGTATATGAATCTACAAATCTGGTTAGACTAATAACGTATTCCTCATATTCCTAGTTACTATAAAACAGATTTCAGGAAGAAATAAAGCAGTCTACACAAATAGACTGCTTCTTGATTAATTATTTACCTGTTTCAGCAAAACGCTGAATACGTTCAGCGATTTCATCACGTACACGCTGGAAGAACGCCCATTTCTCTTCATCTGTTCCTTCAGCTTTTGCAGGATCGTCAAATCCCCAGTGTTCACGTTTCACATGGGGAGGCGTTACTGGGCAGTGATCTGCTGCATGGCCACATAATGTAACGACCAAATCCGCATTATTTAAAATTTCAGGGTCAATGACATCAGATGTTTGGTTTGAGATATTAACACCAGCTTCTTTCATTGCTTTTACAGCATTGGGATTTAATCCATGAGCTTCTAACCCTGCACTGCGTACATCCCATTCATTATTATTTAGATATTTTTTTGCCCATCCTTCAGCCATTTGGCTACGGCAAGAGTTACCTGTACATAAGAAATAAAGTGTTTTTTTAGACATGTGTAAAATCTCCTTTATGATGTGTTAAGAAATAATTGATAACCAAATATATAAACCAACAAGCGTAATAAACAATGTTGGGATGGTTAAGATAATACCTGTTTTAAAATAGGTTCCCCAAGAAATCTTAACTCCTTTTGTTGAAAGAACGTGGAGCCATAAAAGAGTGGCTAGAGAGCCAATAGGTGTAATTTTTGGTCCTAAGTCGGAACCAATGACATTTGCATAAATCAAGGCTTCTCTAATTGTACCTGTTGCAGAAGTTGCATCAATGACCAAAGCATCAATCATCACGGTTGGCATGTTGTTCATAATCGATGAAAGTATGGCTGCAATGAATCCCATGCCAATGGTTGCAGCAAATAATCCATGGTCAGCCGTTGTTTGAATGAGACTTGCTAATACTTTAGTTAGCCCTACATTACGTAATCCATAGACAACAACATGCATACCAATCGAAAAGAAAACAATCGCCCACGGAGCTCCTGCTAACACTTTTTTAGTGTGAACAGCGGGACTCTTTCTTGCTATTCCTAAGAATAAAATCGCAATAATACCTGCGATAATAGAAACGGGAATATCGAAAAACTCACCAATAAAGTAACCAAGAACTAAAATGAATAAAACGATTCCTGATAAACGGAACATTTTCTTATCTTTAATGGCTTCAACCGGTTTCTGTAAATCATCTAGATTGTATTTCTTAGGGATGCTTTTACGAAAGTACAAATATAAGACAACAATACTTGCCAAAAGTGAGAACAGATCTGGCACAATCATACGTGATGCAAATTCAGAAAAGCGAATACCAAAGAAATCAGCTGATACAATGTTGACCAAGTTACTTACCACAAGAGGTCACGATGTTGTATCTGCAATGAATCCACTGGCGATAATAAAAGGAAAAACCATTTTATCTTCAAATTTAAGTGCTCGTACCATGGCAAGTACAATAGGTGTTAGAATTAAGGCTGCTCCATCGTTTGCGAATAATGCTGCTACTACAGTTCCAAGGAGGGATACATAAACGAACATGCGAACGCCATTGCCTCCTGCAGTACGCGCCATATGTAAAGCTGCCCACTCGAAAAATCCAATTTCATCTAAAATTAAGGAAATAATAATAACTGCAATAAACGTTAATGTTGCATTCCATACAATTTGAGTTACATCCAGCACGTCATGGAAATCAACCACACCTGCTAAAAGAGCTAATACTGCGCCTCCACATGCTGACCAACCAATAGACAAGTTCTTTGGCTGCCAAATGACAAAAATCAATGTCACTAAGAAGATGAGGGAGGCTACTATAACTGATACCACTTTACAGACCTCCTATTATTAGCAACAATTAATACGTAAACCTTGCTTTTCTAGTTCTTTTAATCGTTCATCTTCGCTTGGTAAAGAATCGAGTATATCAAGGACAAACTGATAATAGCTGTTTTCTTTATTTAAGGAATAGAAGATCCAATGTCCTTTTCGTCTTTCACTTACAAGTTCGCTATCTCTTAATTTACGCAAATTGTCCACTCGTTGCAATTCTGAGCGTTTCTCATAATACTGTTTTTAGTGAAGAATGGAAAAAAGCAATTATTTGCTATCAATATCTCTATGTGTTACACTATGTTTAACTTGTTTTTGTTCGGTATAAGATTGAGAGAAGAAAAACCTTAAACAGAAGTTTTTATCTTGAAATAGTATGATTGGGCAAGAAAGGTAATACATTTGTGGAATATTCCACAGCAGGAGGCAACATTATGACACAAGGTACAGTAAAATGGTTTAATGCAGACAAAGGTTTCGGTTTCATTGAAATCGAAGGCGGAGACGATGTATTCGTTCATTTCAGTGCTATTCAAG
>Ga0209796_10000285_pt1 | contig 41935 bp, 33 predicted proteins | sample AgamicOrSfrz_FD_187167 | JGI IMG/M metagenome (GOLD analysis project Ga0209796, IMG submission 187167) | Agave microbial communities from Guanajuato, Mexico - Or.Sf.rz (SPAdes) (version 2) | ecosystem: Host-associated > Plants > Phyllosphere > Phylloplane/Leaf | place: Guanajuato, Mexico...
CCGAAGCCTATACCAACGCCAGCCTGATCGTGCGTGAGGATTACCACTTCGAAGATGGCCTGTTCAGCGGTTACGACGCCGAAAAACGCAAATACGACAAAACCAGCTGGAACTACGAGCTGGATGAAAAAGGCTTTGCGAAGCGCGATACCACCCTGCAACACCCGCGCTGCGTGTGGAACCTGCTGAAAGAGCACGTATCCCGCTACACGCCGGAGGTTGTCGAAAACATCTGCGGTACGCCGAAGGCAGACTTCCTGAAGGTGTGCGAGCTTATCGCCGAAACCAGCGCGAAGGACAAAACCGCGTCGTTCCTGTATGCCCTCGGCTGGACGCAGCACTCCATCGGCGCGCAGAACATCCGTACCATGGCGATGGTTCAGCTCCTGCTCGGCAACATGGGGATGGCAGGCGGCGGCGTGAACGCCCTGCGCGGTCACTCCAACATTCAGGGTCTGACCGACCTCGGCCTGCTGTCTCAAAGCCTGCCGGGTTACATGAACCTGCCAAGCGAGAAACAGACCGATCTGCAAACCTACCTGACGGCCAGCACGCCTAAACCGCTGCTCGAAGGCCAGGTGAACTACTGGGGCAACTATCCGAAGTTCTTCGTCTCAATGATGAAAGCCTTCTTCGGCGACAAAGCGACGGCGGAAAACAGCTGGGGCTTTGACTGGCTACCGAAGTGGGACAAAGGCTACGACGTTCTGCAGTATTTCGAGATGATGCACCAGGGCAAAGTGAACGGCTATCTGTGCCAGGGCTTTAACCCGGTTGCCTCGTTCCCGAATAAGAACAAGGTTGTTGAGTCGCTGTCGAAGCTGAAGTTCCTGGTGACGATTGACCCGCTCAATACCGAGACCTCGACCTTCTGGCAGAACCACGGTGAATCGAACGACGTCGATCCATCGAAGATTCAGACCGAAGTGTTCCGTCTGCCGTCTACCTGCTTCGCGGAAGAGAACGGTTCTATCGTCAACTCCGGACGCTGGCTGCAGTGGCACTGGAAAGGCGCGGACGCCCCGGGCATCGCCATGAACGACGGCGAGATCCTGGCCGGCATCTTCTTACGCCTGCGTAAGATGTATGCGGCAGAAGGCGGCGCGAACCCGGAACCGGTGCTGAACATGACCTGGAACTACTCGACGCCGGAAAACCCTGCCCCAGAAGAAGTGGCGATGGAGAGCAACGGTAAGGCGCTGGCGGACGTTATCGACCCGGCCACCGGTACCGTGCTGGCGAAGAAAGGCGATCAGCTCAGCACCTTCGCGCACCTGCGCGATGACGGCACGACCTCCAGCGGCTGCTGGATCTTTGCCGGTAGCTGGACGCCGAAGGGCAACCAGATGGCCAACCGCGATAACGCCGACCCGTCGGGCCTCGGCAATACGCTGGGCTGGGCATGGGCGTGGCCGCTCAACCGCCGCATCCTCTATAACCGCGCATCCGCTGACCCGCAGGGCAATCCGTGGGATCCGAAGCGTCAGCTTCTGAAGTGGGACGGCGCGAAATGGGGCGGCGTGGATATTCCGGACTACAGCACTGCCGCACCGGGCAGCGACGTTGGGCCGTTTATCATGCAGCCTGAAGGGATGGGACGCCTGTTTGCTATCGATAAGATGGCGGAAGGTCCGTTCCCGGAACACTACGAGCCGTTTGAGACGCCGCTGGGCACCAACCCGCTGCACCCGAACGTGGTCTCTAACCCGGCAGCCCGTATCTTTAAGGGCGATTTCGAAGCGCTGGGTAAAAAGGACAAGTTCCCGTACGTGGGCACCACCTACCGTCTGACCGAGCACTTCCACTACTGGACCAAGCACGCGCTGCTTAACGCCATCGCGCAGCCGGAACAGTTTGTGGAGATCGGCGAGAAGCTGGCGGGCAAGCTCGGCATCGCCCATGGCGATACCGTGAAGGTCTCCTCTAACCGCGGCTATATTAAAGCCAAGGCGGTGGTGACCAAGCGTATCCGCACGCTGAACGTTCACGGTCAGGAAGTGGACACCATCGGTATCCCGATCCACTGGGGCTATGAGGGCGTGGCGAAGAAAGGGTTCATTGCGAACACCCTGACGCCTTTCGTCGGCGATGCGAACACGCAGACGCCGGAGTTTAAGGCCTTCCTCGTGAACGTGGAAAAGGTGTAACGGAGACGACTTATGGCTTATCAATCTCAAGACATTATCCGTCGTTCCGCGACAAACAGTTTCACGCCCGCGCCTCAGGCGCGGGACCACCAGCAGGAAGTGGCGAAGCTTATCGACGTGACCACCTGTATCGGCTGTAAAGCCTGTCAGGTGGCGTGCTCGGAGTGGAACGATCTGCGTGACGAAGTGGGTCACAACGTCGGGGTGTACGACAACCCGGCGGACCTGACCGCCAAGTCCTGGACGGTGATGCGTTTCTCGGAAGTGGAGCAGAACGACAAACTGGAATGGCTTATTCGCAAAGACGGCTGTATGCACTGTGCGGATCCGGGCTGCCTGAAGGCATGTCCGTCAGAAGGGGCTATCATTCAGTATGCCAACGGCATCGTCGACTTCCAGTCCGAACAGTGCATCGGCTGCGGCTACTGCATCGCGGGCTGCCCGTTCGACGTACCGCGCCTGAACCCGGAAGACAACCGCGTCTACAAATGCACGCTGTGCGTTGACCGCGTCACCGTCGGCCAGGAGCCTGCGTGCGTGAAGACCTGCCCAACCGGCGCTATCCACTTTGGCTCCAAAGAGGATATGAAAACGCTGGCGGCAGAGCGCGTGGGCGAGCTGAAAACCCGTGGTTACGACAACGCGGGCCTGTACGATCCGGCCGGAGTTGGCGGTACGCACGTGATGTACGTGCTGCACCACGCCGACAAGCCGAACCTGTATCACGGCCTGCCGGAGAACCCGGAAATCAGCGCCACCGTGAAGTTCTGGAAAGGCATCTGGAAACCGCTGGCAGCGGTCGGTTTTGCTGCCACCTTCGCAGCGAGCATCTTCCACTACGTCGGCGTTGGTCCGAACCGCGCGGAAGAGGAAGACGACAACCTGCATGAAGAGAAAGACGAGGTGCGCAAATGAGAAAACGTGACACCATCGTGCGCTACACCGCGCCGGAACGCATCAACCACTGGGTCACCGCCTTCTGCTTCATGCTGGCGGCGATAAGCGGGCTGGGGTTCTTCTTCCCGTCCTTCAACTGGCTGATGCAGATCATGGGGACACCACAGCTGGCGCGTATTCTGCACCCGTTTGTGGGCGTCATCATGTTCGCGTCGTTTATCATCATGTTTTTCCGCTACTGGCACCATAACCTAATCAATCGGGATGATATCTTTTGGGCGAAGAATATTCGTAAGATCGTCGTCAACGAGGAAGTGGGTGATACCGGGCGTTATAACTTCGGCCAGAAATGCGTATTCTGGGCGGCGATTATCTTCCTGGTCCTGTTGCTGGTAAGCGGCGTGATCATCTGGCGTCCGTACTTTGCGCCTGCTTTCTCAATCCCGGTGATCCGATTCGCGCTGATGCTGCATTCATTTGCCGCAGTGGCGTTAATTGTGGTTATCATGGTGCATATCTACGCCGCCCTCTGGGTGAAAGGCACCATTACCGCGATGGTGGAAGGATGGGTAACCAGTACGTGGGCGAAGAAACATCACCCGCGCTGGTACCGAGAGGTCCGCCAGAAACAGGAAAAGTCATCTGAATGAGTATTCGCATAATCCCGCAAGATGAGCTGGGGTCGAGCGAGAAACGCACGGCGGATTATATTCCGCCGTTGTTATTCCCCAGACTCAAGAACCTCTACAACCGCCGCGCAGAGCGTCTGCGCGAGCTGGCAGAGAACAACCCGCTGGGCGATTTTCTGCGCTTTGCCGCGCTGGTTGCCCACGCGCAGGAAGTGGTGCTGTACGACCACCCGCTGCAAATTGACCTGACCGCGCGCATCAAAGAAGCCAGCGAGCAGGGCAAGCCGCCGCTGGACATTCACGTCCTGCCGCGCGACAAGCACTGGCAAAAGCTGCTGCATTCGCTGATTGCCGAGCTGAAGCCGGAGATGAGCGGCACCGCGCTGGCGGTCATTGAGAATCTGGAAAAAGCCTCTGACCTGGAACTGGAAGAGATGGCGAGCGCGCTGTTTGCCTCCGACTTCTCTCTGGTCAGCAGCGATAAAGCACCGTTCATCTGGGCTGCGCTGTCGCTCTACTGGGCGCAAATGGCAAGCCTGATCCCCGGTAAAGCCCGCGCCGAATACGGCGAGGCGCGCCAGTTCTGCCCGGTCTGCGGCTCCATGCCGGTATCAAGCATGGTGCAAATCGGCACCACTCAGGGGCTGCGCTACCTGCACTGCAACCTGTGTGAAACCGAGTGGCACGTGGTGCGCATCAAGTGCAGCAACTGCGAGCAGACCCGCGACCTGAACTACTGGTCGCTGGAAAATGAAGAAGCGGCGGTGAAAGCAGAAAGCTGCGGCGACTGCGGGACCTACCTGAAGATTCTGTATCAGGAAAAAGACCCGAAAGTCGAAGCGGTGGCCGACGATCTTGCCTCGCTGATTCTGGACGCGAAGATGGAGCAGGAGGGCTTTGCCCGCAGCTCGATCAACCCGTTCCTGTTCCCGGGTGAAGGGGAGTAATTACCTCTGACAGTGCCGGGCGGCGCGAGCTTGCCCGGCCTACAGCTGGTAAGGTGAAACGACCCCGGTGATGCCCGAAAAGTCTTTCGTATTGCGTGAGATTAACGGGCAACTTCTGCTCTGAGCAGTAGCCAGAATAATGGCATCAGGCAGTTTCATCCCATGTTTCTCGCGAAGTAAAACGCTTCTTTCTGCGATATCCCGAGACACATCAATAATCTCAAAAGCCCCCATCACAGCCGCCGTTTTTGCTTCATGTCCGTGCTTGCGCGCACCCACCATGACTTCCATCCACGTGATCAGGCTAATGGCTCTATGCGACGCCGTGCGATCAATGGCATCCGCCGCCTCAACACGATTATTAAAAAGATCGATGAGAATATTGGTATCAAACACTGCCATGTGCTCCATGATTACCACTCCTCACGCAGCTTGCGTTCATACTCAAGCCCATCTTCCTGCTGGTTTCCCCACAGGCCAAGCGCATCGCGGATAACCGATGAACTCTGCTGGTCGAGATATTGCTCAATTGCCTCACGCAGTAATTCGGCACGAGGTTGGTTACGCAGCTGTTTGAGGTTATCGAGACGTTGAATAACTTCATCTGACAAATCGATCAGAATTCTGCCCATGTTAAGTTCCGCCAGTAGACTCATATATCACCTTAGTATATCACTCTTGTATATTTTCAAGGCAACATACGCTTTCATTCAGTAGGGTTAAAGTCCCTGGCAATAGTATTCCTGCCATTTGCGAGGCACTTTCCAGATTTTTATCCTCGACAATTTTCTTATTTTCTTTTGGATCAAACCAGGTTATAAAACTGTATATCCATACAGTTAAAGGGAGTTCTCATGGCACTGGAACAGGGTATTGCGCAGCTGGTTCAGGGATTTATCGCTGCAGGCCGGCCTTCGTCACGTCGACAGACCATTGAGGTACGACGAGCTGGGTATATTGCCAGCACGGGGCTTGCCGGGAAGACAGAAACGCGCGTTCAGGTGGAGACGCTTGTTCTTGAAGGTCTTACCATTCGGGTGTTTTCACCTCTCAATGCGCCTGAAATATTGCCTGCAGCCATCTACTATCACGGCGGATGCTTCATCAGCGGCGGCTTTGATACCCATGACAATCAACTCCGTCAGTTAGCCTGCTACGGCAATTGTCGGGTGGTTGCGATTCAGTACAGGTTGGCACCGGAGCATACCTTTCCCGCCGCGCATGACGATGCTGAAAGAGGTGCGGATCTGGTCTGGCAGTATGCAGACAAATTAGGCGTGGATAAGAACCGGCTCACCCTCTGTGGAGACAGCGCAGGAGGGCATCTGGCGCTGGTAACGGCGCTGCGGCTTAAGGTTAAAGGGCTGTGGCAACCTGTAAAGCTTATTCTTATCTATCCCATGCTCGACGCCACGGCCAGTTTTGAAAGCTATGCCCTTAATGGCACGGATTATATTATCACCCGCGATACCCTGCTTAGCGGATATGAAATGTATCTCGCTGAGACTGACCGCCAGCATCCGGAAGCCAGCCCGCTGTGGCGCGATGATTTTTACGGGCTTCCGCCAGTGCATATCATTACGGCAGAGTACGACCCGCTGTGTGATGAGGGAGAAATGTTGTATCAGCATCTGACTGAGCAGGGTGTGAAGTGTACCGCTCAGCGCTGGCTGGGCGTCATCCATGGCTTCTTTCAGCTTGGCGGCGTCAGCCAGTCAGCGCGAGACGTAATGCGGGATATCGCCGGGCGGATTAAGCACGCCCGAGGTGAATGAATAAGAGATTACTCCTCCTCGTTCCCACCCTCTTCATACGCACCAAAAGGCTTCGCCGGAAGAACAATGTAGGTGCCTTCAAACACCGCGCCCGGTGTTTTATCACCAAACAGTTCGACCTGCATTTGTACGCGCGCTTTGCGGCCGCGTGCCAGACGGTCAAGATCGCCACCCAGTGACCCCAGATCGGCCACGGCGGTCGGCTTGCCGCTTATCGGTGCACTATAGCGAATGTGGGCATCGGCCAGAATGATGGTGCCGCCCAGATGGCGCTCGCGCAGCATCAGCCAGATAAGCCCCCAGCCGGTGAGCGTGGCCAGTGAGAAAAGACTTCCGGCAAACAGGGTGTGGTGCGGGTTCTGATTGCCGGTTTCCGGCATGGTGGTAATAAATTTTTGTCCGGTGTACTGCTGAATGCGCACGCCCATTTTTTCACTGAGCGGAATGTGCTGATACCAGGCCTGCTGCAGCTGACCACACCAGTCGGCGCGATGAAGAATATCATCCAGCGTGGCGATGGGTTTGATCATCAAAAAATGACGAATCGGCGTGGTTTGCGGGGTCGTGATCTCCCCCTGATTTACAAAACCCAGTTTGGCGAAGAATTCTACGGCATCTTCGCGGGCGCTACAGGTGACGCGCTTGACGCCTTCCTGACGGGCAACGGACTCAAGGGTCATCGCCATTAGCGTCCCCAGACCTTTGTCCTGCACGGAGGGATGAACCGCCATAAAGCGAATAGACGCTTCGTTATCGGCGTTGATATACAAACGCCCGACGGCGACGAGGTTACCCTCTTCGTCCATCACCATCTGATGGTGGGCCATCGCGTCCCAGGCATCGCGTTCAGAGCCTTTTGGCTGATGCAGTGGCTTGCGCAGCATTTCCCAGCGGAACTGGTAATAAGCGTCTAACTCTTCTTCCGTTTGCGGTACTCGAAGGTGATACATAGCTGTACTCTCTCTTGTTACCCGCGGCCACGCCGCCAGTTGGCTCATACCTGGAGCCAGAATGTGACGGGGCCATCGTTCACCAGCGAAACCTGCATATCTGCAGCGAATCGTCCGGTTTGCGTATTCATTTCCTGCTGGCGACAACGCTCAACAAAGTACTCGTAAAGTGCTTCTGCACGATCCGGCGCGGCGCCTTTAGAGAAACTCGGGCGCATGCCGCGCTCGGTATCCGCTGCCAGCGTAAACTGGGAAACCACCAGCACGCTGCCGCCCGCCTGCTGGACGTTCAGGTTCATCTTGCCTTCCGCATCGCTGAAAATACGGTAGCCCAGCACGCGCTCACACAAGCGGTTGGCTTTTTGTTCGTCGTCATCCTTTTCGACACCTAACAACACCAAAAGTCCTGGGCCAATTTCACCCGTCACCTCTCCCTCCACGGTGACGCTGGCACGGGTTACGCGCTGTATCAATGCAATCATGGTTGGTCTGCTTCTTGTTGTTTTTCAGCTTCTGCTGCTTTTTTCAGTTCGCGGTATACGCCGAGAGTGACAGTTATTTCGGCACCAAGCAAGACGATACACCAGGTCCAGTAGACCCATACAAACAAAATGGGGATCACCGCCAGCACGCCGTAAATTAGCTGATAAGACGGGAACATGGTGATGTAGAGGGCAAACCCTTTTTTACCGAGCTCAAAAAGCAGCGCCGCCACCAGCGCCCCCACAACCGCATCGCGGTTAGGCACGCGCGTGGTCGGTACGACGCTATAGAGCAGCCAGAACGAGAGCCACGACAGGATCAATGGGAAGATGCGAAGCGCATTATCAATAGCGCCGTTTAAATCACTCGCCCAACGCAAGGAAAGGAGATACGAACTGATCGCCAGGCTCGCCCCGGCCAGCAGCGGTCCCAGCGTGAGGATCATCCAGTACACGGCAAAGGAATAGACTTTTGGCCGCGTTTTTTTACTCCGCCAGATCGTGTTCAGCGCGTTATCGATGGCATACATCAACAGCAGCGCCGTAACGATAAGACCGCATGCCCCCACTGCCGTCATCTTGCTGGAATTGGCGACAAACTGCTCAATGTAGTTCTGGATGACATCCCCGGTTGCAGGAATGAAATTCGCGAAGACAAAATGACGAAGCTGCAGGCTGACGTCCGCAAACATCGGAAAGGCGGAAAACAGGGCAAAGATGACCGCCACCAGCGGCACTAATGAGAGCAACGACACGTAGGCGAGGTTACCCGCCAGCGTGGTCATGTTGTCCTCATCAATACGGTGCCAGAGCAGTTTCAGCCAGGCCCTCAGCGGGCGAGTATGATGCGTGGCTTTTTGATGAACGGTTTTTAGCATAGCTGCTTCGCGAAGTAGTTTGGTATCGTCTCTTTTCCGGTCACCAGAATTGACGTAATACCCAACTGGTTAGCTCCCTCTATATTATCGGCGTTGTCGTCGAAAAAGACCGCATCGGCTGCGGTGAATCCCTCTGACTGCAGAACAGCCTGATAAATTCGCGCTTCAGGCTTACGCATCCCCATCTCCTGCGAAAGATAAATCTTGTCGGCCGCCGCCTTAACTTCAGGGTATTCCTCAGGCCAGAACGTGGTGTGCAGACGGTTGGTATTTGATAACACAACGACCCGATGGCCCTGCTCGCGAAGCTTATGCATGATGTCGATCGCTTCAGGCCGGATGGCGACAAATACTGCCTGCCAGCCGTGGGAAAACTGCTCGTAGCTTAAGGGTAGATCCATCTCCTGACAGAAACGTTCAGCGAATTCTTCATCGCTAATCTCGCCGCGTTCATGCTGATGGAAGGTCTCGCCCATCGCGAAATTCTGCTTCAGCGTCGCCAGCGGAACGCGGCTAAAGTCGCTCCATGCACCCAGCACGCGATTAAAATCGATATCGACGATTACGTTTCCTAAATCAAAGATATAAAGCATGGTTATCTCCTGCTCGCCGTGGAGAAGTAACTGTAGCGGGAATAGAGAGATTTGACTATGCGTGCCGTCTAAGGTGTGCGATCGATTTCTACGGCGCGTTTTTACGACAGTACAGCGAAGGGACGTTTGACGCGGCAAAAAGCCAGGCTCCGCGATACTCATCGATCATCAGGCTCAGCTCTCTGCCCGGCGTACGATAAAAACCCGGCAGCGTTGCATTGATATCAACCTCATCCGCATCATCGGCGAAGGTTTTAACAATCCGATCGTTATTTAATACGCGCGCGTTCTGATGATAGCTGTAGTGAAAATAGATGGTCCGGTTAACTTCAGAAACCGTCTGACCAAATAATTTACCGTTAATGACGGTAGCCCCCTCCCGATGCTGCATCCGCCAGGACACCGTACCCACAAATCGGTTTTTACCAATCGTCCATTCCACATCGCCCGTACAGCGTATCGGGGTACTCGAAAAATGCGAATACGCTAACCAGCCGCTGGTGATAGCGGCCATCAGAAACGCCGCCAGCAAAATAATACGGTTCCGGAGTGTTTTCATTGCTCATGCGCCCAAAAATAATGCGTGGTACATAATGCTGCCGCGTCCCGTCGCGCATCGTTATTGCAGACAAACGCCGCTATTCGCTCCGTTTTACTATAGCCGATGAGGAAGACGTATCGTTTTTCGGCGCACAGACCGGGATTGTTTTTTAACAGGGTCAAGTAATGATCCTGAATATGTTCATTAGGGGCATAAAAAAGCTGGCAGGCGCTGGTCGTACTGCCCGTTGAAAGTGGAATAAAGTGATTAAACGGCATGTTCTGGTGGTGTTTATATAATATCACCCCGTTGATAAGCGCGATCAGCAAAAGCGTCGCGGTGGTAATTATCAACCAGGCCGGTTTCTGCCTCGCGGCGCTTTCGGCTATTGCCACGTCTTTATTGGCGATTGTCAGCTCAGTGGTTGGGGTAAATACTTCAACCTGCGTGGCTTCGGAAAGCATCAGCCCGCGGCGAGAAATCGTTTTTACCGTATCGCGCGGTAACCCCACCTCAGCCAGAGCATTGCGTAATGTCAAAATGGCCTGGTAAAAGGTATTCGGCGTGGTGACGTCATTGCGCTCCCCCCACCCCACCACCATTAGCTGGTTTTGCGAAATAATTTCCCCTGGATGGGTGACGAGATAAAGAAAACAGAGATTGGCAGGAAGCTGCAATTGTATCGAGCGCCCGGTAATATGATTCACCAGCGTTTTGTTTTCTGGATCATACTCGACCAACTTGTTAATGAGATACAATTTTCCCTTCCTCTGCAATAACAATGCTTAACTTTATACGCTAAAAACATATACGTATATTTAACAACATTATAGGTCAGATGGATTAGGACGCGATACCACCCCACCTAAGATTAAAAACAACGCATTACTTTTCAATCTGTTACAAGTCATTTTTCTTAGGTTCCTCTCATCTAAAACGACATAATGAGATTTCATTACACTTCGCCAGGCCAAATAACTATATTGAGCCGCAACCAGAGAAAAGACTGACGTTACGGCAGATTTAAGAAACGAATTTTTAGCTATTAGTGCTATTTCGTGAATCTCCTTTTCGGCTTTTTTTTGTCTAATAATCTTAAAGGATTGATGAATATTCCTGGTTTACTTCTGCCAGCTGATGTTCTTTCGCTATGACGACGGCCTGACGGAATAGAGTCCACCAGGAATTTATATTCCTTGCCATTATTTTTGATAAATAAGACAGGATGACGAGATATGTTTCAAGATTGACACATTTGAGCGGCAGTGAAATATTGACTATGAAAATAAGACAGGAGTGGACTGGATGATAACATCGTCGCAAAAGGTTGTCCGCTGTATAAGCTGCGAATTGTCCTGTCAGTTATATCCAGATAACGCAGTACGATCGCAATACTGTGGCAACGCCTCGTTCGCGGTTTGGCCGGTTGGTAATCATTTTCTGCAGAATGCAGTTGAAAATAAGATATTGCGTGGGAACAAGAATCACTTATCACGTGGATTTATTTTTGTAGACTTTTCTATGTACAACCTGCGCGTACTTGCCGATCCGCAATGGATTGAACGTCTGGCGATAACCAACATGAACATCGTGATTATCACGGACCGCAGGCTGGAGGCGCTAGCTAATTACTTATTCAATCACCGCAGTGAAATAAAGGGAGTTATTTATTCGGATGATAAGGATGTTATATTACAGGAAAAAATTAACCATCTTTTCTCCGGTAGACGGGTGAATAGCAGACGAGGAAGTAAGTTGAATACCGTCGAATTCACTTTACTTAACCGATTTTTATCAGGAGCGTGCCTCCAGGAGATTATAAAAACAGACAGCATTGATGTTAAAAAAATTTATGTTCATAAAAAACGACTTGAAAGGAAATTAGGTACCAGCATTCATAAAATTCTCGTTTCTATTTTGTAATTTCACCCACTTAACATACCCACATTTAATGCTGTGGAGGATGTTCTACGCCTGAAAGAAAGGGGGCAGTTATGCCATATTTAATGAAACACTCACCAGTCGCCGCGGCGATTTCTCTGGCGCTATCGTCAGCGCTATTTACCGCGCATGCCGCGGTAATAGATTTTGCTAATTTACCGGCCTCCGGCGCAGTAACGGATTTGCCTGCGGAAATACAGGCGCTGATTCCAGCAACGGCAAACGCGAACTTTAGCAAAAATACCGGCGATCCTAACTATGTCTACCAGTACAGCGCGGGTAATATCCCGATCTACGGAGATGGGATCACCCTCGAAGGGCCGGGGGCGGAAGCCTTTGAGCATTCGGTCACCGTTATTCAGAACTCCACGTCCGGCAGCCCGGGGGTGATATTTGGTGACGATCTCACTATTCGCACCCAGTCAAAAGTGGCTGCCAATAATGGTAAAGACGTCGACGGTATCCGCACCCATGGTATGAACACGCCGGATAACCCGGTGTTTATCATTACCGGCGACCGCACCCATATTTACGTTAATGGCCAAAGCGGTGACGGTATTAACGCCGGATACAGCTCCTTCAGCCAGGGCTCTCTCGGCTCCGCCAATATTTATGTGGGTGACGATCTCTATATCGAAACCACCGGCAGTACCGGTCGGGGCATCAGCGCCTATGCGCTAAATGATGCGTCAAAGGCCAAAAATAACGTTATCGTCGGCGATCGTGCGCATATTGTAACGCGTGGTACCTATGCCGAGGGAATTCGTACCAACCAGAGCGGCTCTTACGTCCGTCTGGGGAATGAGGCCGCCATCGAAACCTACGGCACATCGTCCTACGGCCTGTATGCAGGTTCAGCGTCAAAAATTGAGCTGGGAAAAAACGCGACGATAACCACCGACGCGGCCAGCGCCTCCGGGATGTACTCTACCGGCTCGTCAACCATCACCCTTGATGAAGGCGCGACCATCACCACCAACGGTGCCAGCGCGCATGGCATCTATGCGTACACAGGCGCGGTGAATCTTGGAGATAACGTCACCATTGCGGTCAACAGCAGCGAGAAAACCAGCAGCTCCGCGCAGGCGCCGCACGGGATGTATGCCTGGTCACGCGGCGTGATAACGCTTGAGGGTGGCGCAACCGTTACCACCGCAGGCCAGCGCGACAGCGGAAGCTACGCTCTGAACGCCGGCAACGGTGGCGTGATTGATGCCTCGGCGGGCGGAAAATTCGTCCTCAACGGCGATATCCTCTCCGCAGGCGGCGTCGCGGCCACCAGCACGCTTCCGGCTCAAAACAGTACCATTACGCTGAATATGGATGACAACTCACTCTGGAACGGGGCGTCTTATATTGAGAGCAACGCCAACGGTACCGGGACTATCGCGCTTACGATGAATGATGCCGTGTGGAATATGCGCGACAGCTCAACGCTGACCAGCCTGACGCTGAATGCGGGCGGCACGATTAATTTCCAGCATGCTGAGGATGCGGCGTGGCAAACCCTGACCATCAGTGACGATTTTATCGGCAACGGCGGCAAGCTGGTTTTCAATACCGTGCTGTTTGACGACACCTCGGAAACGGACAAACTGATCGTTGAAGGCAACACCTCCGGTCATACCGGGGTGGAAGTGAACAACATTGGCGGTACTGGCGCACAAACCGTAGAAGGGATTGAAATTGTCAGCGTGGGCGGCAATTCCGATGGCACCTTTGAGAAAGCCAGCCGTATCGTGGCGGGAGGCTATGACTATAACGTTGTGCAAAAAGGGAAAAACTGGTTTCTGACCAGCCTGGCCGAGCCCGTTGATCCACCGGTTGACCCGGTAGACCCGCCCGTTGACCCAGTGGACCCACCTGTTGACCCAGTGGACCCACCTGTTGACCCAGTGGACCCACCTGTTGACCCAGTGGACCCACCTGTTGACCCGGTAGACCCGCCGGTTGACCCAGTAGACCCGCCAGTCGATCCGGTGATTCCGCCGCAGGAACCGGTTCCCCCTGCTGCACCACCGAAAAGCGAGCATCAGTATCGCCCGGAATTTGGTAGCTATCAGGCGAACAGCTATGCGGCAAATACGCTGTTTATGACCCGCCTGCATGACCGTCTGGGTGAAACGCAGTACACCGACCTGCTCACTGGCGAGCAAAAAGTAACGAGCCTGTGGATGCGTAACGTCGGTGGCCATACGCGTTTCAGAGACGGCAGCGGCCAGTTAAAAACGACCGCCAATCGCTACGTGCTGCAGCTGGGTGGTGATGTCGCCCAGTGGAGCACAGACGGCCTGGACCGGTGGCATCTCGGCCTGATGGCGGGCTACGGCAACAGCCAGAGCCGGAGTGCTTCCAGCCTGACCGGATACCACTCGCGTGGCGAAGTGAATGGCTATAGCGTCGGTCTGTACGGTACCTGGTACGCAAACGACGCGGATAAAAGCGGTACCTACGTTGATAGCTGGATACTGTATAACTGGTTCGACAATAAGGTGATGGGGCAGGATCAGGCGACTGAGCGTTATCGCTCCAGCGGCGTAACCGCCTCTGTAGAAGCTGGCTATAGCGTTAAGGTGGGTGAAAGCGGCCGCAACAGCTACTGGCTTCAGCCGAAGGCGCAGGCCGTTTGGATGGACGTGCAGGCTGACGACCATCGCGAACGCAACGGCACGCGGGTGAAAGACGAGACTCAGGGAAACCTGATGACACGTCTCGGCGTGAAGGCCTATATCAGCGGACATAACGCGATTGACGACGGTAAATCCCGCACCTTCCAGCCGTTTATCGAGGCGAACTGGATCCACAATACCCAGACCACGCGCATCCGCATGGATGACGTCAGCAATGAAATGCGCGGCACTCGCAATATCGGTGAACTTAAGACAGGTGTAGAAGGGCAGATTACGCCGCAGCTTAGCGTATGGGGCAATGTGGCTCAGCAGATGGGCGACAAAGGCTACAGCGATACCCAGGGGATGCTGGGGGTGAAATACAGCTTCAAATAACAACAAAAAAGCCGCTGAGAAATCAGCGGCTTTTTTTGCTTCAGGCGATATCATCGCTGGTACAGGCCAGCACCATTTCGACCTTACTGGATTTCAGATGATTTTGCAGCGCCGAGCCCGGCATCTCATCGGTGAAGAGCGCCGTCGCCTGCGCCACGTTGCCAATTTCCACCGCAGCGGACGCGATAAATTTCGTATGATCGGCCGCAAGCAGAATGTGCCGAGAGTGGGCCATCATGGTTTTCACCACGCTGGCTTCGTTGACGTCAAACTCCATCATCGCGCCGTCGTGCTCAATCGCCCCGACGCTGGTCACGAGATAGTCGGCCCGAAAACCAGACACAAACGCCGTGGCCGCCGGGCCGATAATGCCGCCGTTGTGTGGGCGCAGCGTGCCGCCCGGCACCATCACTTCAAAGCGCGGGTTCTTATACAGAATATGCGCCACCCGCAGGCTGTTGGTGATGATGCGCAGATGATTATGGTTGAGCAACGCCCGGGCAACGTGCTCCACGGTCGTCCCGATGGTGATGAAAATAGTCGAGCCGTCCGGGATATAGTCCGCAATCGCCTCGGCAATCGCCCGCTTCTCTTCGGTAAGCGAGACTTCACGCTGCTCAAACGCCGTGTTCACCACGCTGGATGCCCTGCCCGCGCCGCCGTGATGACGCGTGATCAGTCCCTGCTCGCTGAGCTTGCGGATATCCCGGCGCACCGTTTGCGTGGAGACATCCAGCAGCTGTGCCAGTTCATCAATGTTCATATAGCCACGATCGGCAATCAGCGTCAGCAGCTGATCGTGACGCGGGTTGCCGGTCAGTTCGGTAAGGCTCATGGGCTGTCCTCTGAAAACCATCACGCCCCGCATTTTATACAAAAAGTGACAAAAAAGAGCGGGTTTGATCACAGTCGGGTATACCCGCGCGCCCGCCGGGCTTTGTGCATTTCAGGGCTGCGACGGCGCTGGCAAAACGCACGGCGTCGGCTGAGGGTGTTTGCTCTCCAAGGCTGAACGCCAGCGCGCCGTGGAAAACGTCGCCCGCGCCGGTGGTATCAATAATGTTTACCTCAAAGCCGGGTTGATGGCACAGCGTGTCATTTTCCAGCCAGAAGCAGCCGTCTCGCCCCTGCGTGACATACACATGTCCATTTGTGAGCGTTTGTGCTTTTCTCAGCGCGTCTTCAGTTTCGTCCTGTTGCGTTAAGCGCCGCAGCCCCGGCGCGGAGAAGGCCGCGTGATCGCTTAAGGCAACCAGCTCAGCGATGTCCTGCGGGGTGACATCCGCATCAAGCAGGGTCGGCACACCTTGCTGACGGGCGAGGGTAAACGCCTGCTTTGCCCCGTCGTGCCAGCGCACGTCAGCTAATACGATATCCCATTGCGAGAAGTCTATTTCACGCAGCCATCCTGCCTCAGCAGGGAGGTCGGGGCTGGGGTAGTTTGCGATAACGCGCTCCCCGCTGCCGTCCACCAGCACCGCCGACTGTGACGATCGGGCCCCCTTAAACACGCGCGTAAAGCGGGTATTCACCCCCAGGGATTCCAGCTCCGCGAGCAGCCGCCTTCCGGTATCGTCGTCCCCCACCCTGCCAATAAAATCCACTTCCGCGCCCAGTTTTGCCGCCGCCACCGCCGCAGTTGCCGCCGGACCGCCGCCCACTTCCGTATAGTCTTTTGCGACATACTTTCCACCTTCTTTCGGTAAATCATCGAGATACCAGATGCGATCCAGCACGGTAATGCCGACACAAACGATGCGAGTCATGGTGATTCCTTCTGCGATTTCTGATGCTTTCATTTTAATTTCATCAAATGTTTAAAAAGTGACCCGTGTCAATTTTTTGACTATAAATTACAAATACGATCAAAAACAGACAACACAAACGCGCAAAAATTGACACGATGTGACAGGAGAGAGGCATGTCAGCAATCGCATTTATCGGTTTAGGGCAGATGGGCGCGCCAATGGCGAAGAATCTGCTTAAGCAAGGCCATCAGCTTAACGTTTTTGACGTGAACCCGCAGGCGGTTCAGGCGCTGGTAGAGAACGGCGCGCGGGCGGCGGCAACGCCAGCGCAGGCCGCAACGGATGCCGAATTCGTGATTACCATGCTGCCAAACGGCGACCTGGTGCGCAGCGTTCTGTTCGGCGAGCACGGCGTATGCGAGGGGTTATCCCGCGACGCGCTGGTGATTGATATGTCCACCATTCATCCGCTGCAAACCGACGCGCTGATCCGCGACATGTCCGAACGCGGCTTCAGCCTGATGGACGCACCCGTCGGACGCACCTCTGACCATGCCATCGCCGGCACGCTGCTCCTGCTGGCTGGCGGCACGGCGCAGCAGGTTGAGCGAGCCACCCCCGTATTAATGGCGATGGGCAATGAGCTGATTAGCGCTGGCGGGCCGGGCATGGGCATTCGCGTGAAGCTTATCAATAACTACATGAGCATCGCCCTGAACGCCCTTTCCGCCGAGGCAGCCGTACTGTGCGAAGCGCTCGGCCTCTCCTTTGACGTGGCGCTCAAGGTGATGAGCGGCACGCCTGCGGGTAAAGGTCACTTCACGACATCCTGGCCGAACAAGGTGCTGAAAGGCGATCTTTCACCCGCCTTCATGATCGACCTTGCGCATAAAGATCTGGGGATCGCCCTGGACGTGGCCAACCAGCTCCACGTTCCAATGCCGCTGGGCGCGGCTTCCCGCGAAGTTTACAACCAAGCCCGCGCCGCCGGGCGCGGGCGCGAAGACTGGACGGCCATTCTTGAACAGGTTCGCGCATCTGCCGGGCTGAAAAAAACACACTGATACGAAAGGACTGAGGAATGACGATGTACACCCTGAAAGATATCACCCGACCTTCCGGCGGATTTGCGATGCTGGCCGTGGATCAGCGCGAAGCGATGCGCCTGATGTTTGCGGCAGCAGGCGCGCCGGTGCCGGTAACCGACCAGCACCTCACGGATTTTAAGGTCAACGCGGCGAAGATTCTGTCGCCGTACGCCTCTGCCATTCTCGTCGACCAGCAGTTCTGCTATCGCCAGATTGTGGAGCAGCAGGCCGTGGCCAAAAGCTGCGCGATGATTGTGGCGGCCGACGAGTTTATTCCGGGGAACGGTATTCCGGTCGACAGCGTGGTGATCGACAAAAACATCGACGCTCAGGCGATCAAACGCGATGGCGGCAAGGCGCTGAAGCTGCTGGTGCTGTGGCGCAGCGATGAAGATCCGCAGCAGCGGCTGGAGATGGTGAAGGCGTTCAACACGCTGTGCCACGACAACGGGCTGCTGAGCATTATCGAGCCGGTTGTACGTCCGCCGCGTCGCGGCGCCGCATTTGACCGCGAGCAGGCGATTATCGACGCGGCCAAAGAGTTGGGCGACAGCGGTGCCGACCTCTACAAAGTGGAGATGCCGCTGTTTGGAAAAGGCACGCAGCAGGCGCTGCTGGCGGCCTCGCAGAAGCTGAACGAGAACATCGCCATGCCGTGGGTGATCCTCTCTTCCGGCGTGGACGATAAATTATTCCCGCGCGCCGTGAACGTAGCGATGCAGGCGGGTGCATCGGGCTTTTTAGCCGGTCGCGCCGTCTGGTCATCGGTGATTGGCCTGCCGGATACCGAGCTGATGCTCCGCGATATTGCTGTACCAAAACTGCAGCGTCTGGGTGAAATCGTCGACGAAATGATGGCTCGCCGTTAAGAAAGGACATGAACATGAAATGGTTTAACACCCTGAGCCATAACCGCTGGCTCGAACAAGAGACCGACCGCATTCTCGATTTCGGTAAAAACGCCGCCGTACCGACCGGCTTTGGCTGGCTGGGCAATAACGGCCAGGTTCGCAGCGATATGGGCACCCATCTGTGGATCACCGCCCGCATGCTGCACGTATACGCGGTGGCGGCAAACATGGGCCGCCCCGGCGCGTATGCCCTGGTCGAGCACGGCATCAATGCCCTTAACGGCCCGCTGCGCGACAAACGGCACGGCGGCTGGTACGCCTGCGTTAACGATGAGGGCGTGATGGATGCCTCCAAGCAGGGCTATCAGCACTTCTTCGTGCTGCTGGGCGCGGCGAGCGCCGTCACCACCGGCCACCCGGAGGCGCGCAGGCTGCTGGACGATGCCATCGAGGTGATTGAGCGCTACTTCTGGAGCGATCAGGAGCAAATGTGTCTGGAGTCCTGGGATGAAGCCTTCAGCAAAACGGAAGACTATCGCGGCGGCAACGCCAACATGCACGCCGTGGAGGCCTTCCTGATTGTCTATGACGTGACCCACGACCGGAAATGGCTCGAACGCGCCCTTCGCATCGCCTCGGTGATCATTCACGACGTGGCGCGCAACGGGGAGTATCGCGTTAACGAGCATTTCGATGCGAACTGGAACCCAATCCGCGACTACAACATCGATAACCCCGCCCACCGCTTCCGCGCCTACGGCGGCACGCCGGGGCACTGGATCGAGTGGGGCCGCCTGATGCTGCACCTGCGCGCCGCGCTGGAAGCCCGCTTTGAAACCCCGCCGGAGTGGCTGCTTGAAGACGCGAAAGGGCTGTTCCACGCCACCCTCCGCGACGCCTGGGCACCCGACGGGGCGGATGGATTTGTCTACTCCGTGGACTGGGACGGCAAGCCAATCGTGCGCGAACGCGTGCGCTGGCCGATCGTCGAGGCGATGGGTACGGCATATGCGCTCTACACCGTGACCGGCGAAGCGCAGTACGAAGCCTGGTATCAGAAATGGTGGGATTACTGCATCAAGTACCTGATGGACTACGAAAATGGTTCCTGGTGGCAGGAGCTGGACACCAATAACGAAGTGACCACCAAAGTCTGGGACGGCAAGCAGGATATTTACCATCTGCTGCACTGCCTGGTGATCCCCCGCCTGCCGCTGGCACCGGGCTTAGCGCCTGCCGTAGCCGCTGGTCTGCTGGACAGCCTGGCCAAATAATAAAGACGGAGTTTTTATGCGTACCCTACACAATATAAATCTGAAAAATAATGAAAATGGTTTCACTCTTAGCTGGGAAAACCGCCTGATTTTATCCCACACCGCGGATGCCCCCTGCCTGTGGATCGGCGCAGGTGAGGCCGATATCGAGATGTTTCGCGGCAATTTCAGCATTAAAGACAAGCTCAACGAAAAGATTGCCCTGACGGACGCGACCGTCACGCAGCAAAGCGCGGGCTGGGCGATCCGCTTTACCCGCGGCGATGCGGTGAGCGCGACGCTGCTGGTGGGCGTCGATGCGGATGGCCGGCTTGAGCTGAAGCTGAAAAACGATGCTCCCGGCCATAACCGCATCTGGCTGCGGCTGGCGGCGCAGCCGGAAGATCATATCTACGGCTGCGGCGAGCAGTTCTCATACTTCGATCTGCGCGGCAAGCCGTTCCCGCTGTGGACCAGCGAGCAGGGCGTGGGCCGCAATAAGCAGACCTACGTAACCTGGCAGGCCGACTGCAAAGAGAACGCGGGCGGCGACTACTACTGGACCTTCTTCCCGCAGCCCACCTTCGTGAGCACCCAGAAATACTACTGCCACGTGGACAACAGCTGCTACATGAACTTCGACTTCAGCGCGCCGGACTTCCACGAGCTGGCGTTCTGGGAAGATAACGCCACGCTGCGCTTCGAATGTGCGCAAACTTACGTCGATCTGCTGGAAAAACTCACCGGCCTGCTGGGGCGTCAGCCTGAACTGCCGGACTGGGTTTACGACGGCGTGACGCTGGGTATTCAGGGCGGCACCGAGGTGTGTCAGCAGAAGCTCGACGTAATGCGCCAGGGCGGCGTGAAGGTGAACGGCATCTGGGCACAGGACTGGTCCGGCATTCGCATGACCTCCTTTGGCAAACGCGTGATGTGGAACTGGAAGTGGAACAGCGAGCTTTATCCTCAGCTTGACGAGCGTATTGCGCGGTGGAAACAGGAAGGCGTGCAGTTCCTCTCCTATATCAACCCGTACGTTGCCAGCGATAAAGATCTCTGCGAAGAGGCGGCAACGCGCGGCTATCTGACCAAAGACGCCGACGGCAAGGACTACCACGTCGAGTTCGGCGAGTTCTACGCGGGCGTTATTGACCTGACCAACCCGGAAGCCTACGGCTGGTACAAAGAGGTCATTAAAAAGAACCTGATAGCGCTGGGCTGCGGCGGCTGGATGGCCGACTTCGGGGAATATCTGCCGACCGATACCTTCCTGCACAACGGCGTCAGCGCCGAGATCATGCATAACGCCTGGCCTGCCCTGTGGGCGAAGTGTAACTACGAGGCGCTAGAAGAGACCGGCAAGCTCGGCGAGATCCTGTTCTTCATGCGCGCGGGCTACACCGGCAGCCAGAAGCACTCGGTGATGATGTGGGCGGGGGATCAGAACGTCGACTGGAGTCTGGACGACGGTCTGGCGTCCGTCGTTCCTGCGGCCCTTTCGCTGGCGATGACCGGGCACGGCCTGCATCACAGCGACATCGGCGGCTATACGACGCTCTTTGAGATGAAGCGCAGCAAAGAGCTGCTGCTGCGCTGGTGCGACTTCAGCGCCTTTACGCCGATGATGCGTACCCATGAGGGCAACCGTCCGGGCGATAACTGGCAGTTCGACGGTGACGCGGAAACCATCGCGCACTTCGCGCGCATGACCACCGTCTTCACCACCCTGAAGCCGTACATCAAAGCCGCCGTCGCGCAGAACGCGAAAAGCGGCCTGCCGGTGATGCGCCCGCTGTTCCTGCACTACGAAGACGACGCGCGCGCCTACACGCTGAAATACCAGTATCTGTTTGGCCGCGACCTGCTGGTGGCGCCGGTTCATGAAGAGGGCCGCCGCGACTGGACGCTCTATCTGCCACAGGACAGCTGGGTCAACGCGTGGACCGGGGAAATCTGCCAGGGCGGTGACGTGACCGTTGATGCCCCGCTCGGCAAGCCGCCGGTGTTCTATCGCCAGCACAGCGACTGGGCAGATCTGTTTAGCACCTTACGTCATATCTGATAAGGCTCGCCCGCAGGGAAACCTGCGGGCAGACGGAGAATAATAATGAGTCAACATACTTCCGATCCGGCAACCCTACGACTGCCGTTTAAAGAAAAACTCGCCTACGGGATGGGCGACCTCGGCTCTAACATCCTGCTGGATATCGGCACGCTCTATCTGCTGAAGTTCTACACCGACGTGCTGGGGCTGCCGGGCACCTACGGCGGGATCATCTTCCTGATTGCGAAGTTCTTTACCGCCTTCACCGACATGGGTACCGGGATCATGCTCGACTCCCGGCGCAAGATTGGCCCGAAAGGGAAATTCCGCCCGTTCGTGCTGTACGCAGCGTTCCCGGTGACCTTACTGGCGATAGCCAACTTCGTCGGCACACCGTTTGAAATCACCGGTAAAACGGTGATGGCGACGGTGCTGTTCATGCTGTACGGCCTGTTCTTCAGCATGATGAACTGCTCCTACGGCGCGATGGTGCCCGCCATTACCAAAAACCCGGACGAGCGCGCCTCGCTGGCCGCCTGGCGTCAGGGTGGCGCCACGCTGGGCCTGCTGCTCTGTACCGTCGGCTTTGTGCCGGTGATGAACCTGATTGAAGGTAACGACCAGCTTGGTTACATCTTTGCCGCGACCCTCTTCTCGCTGTTCGGGCTGTTCTTTATGTGGTGGTGCTACAAGGGCGTGACCGAGCGTTACGTCGAGACACAGCCTGCAAACCTGGCGCAAAAACCGGGCCTGCTGCAGTCGTTTCGCGCCATCGCCGGGAACCGTCCACTTTTTATCCTGTGCATCGCTAACCTGTGCACGCTGGGCGCCTTTAACGTCAAGCTTGCCATCCAGGTCTACTACACGCAGTACGTGCTGAACGACCCGATTCTGCTGTCGTACATGGGCTTCTTCAGCATGGGCTGTATTTTTATCGGCGTCTTTATGATGCCCGGCGCGGTAAGGCGTTTCGGGAAGAAAAAGGTCTACATCAGCGGGCTGATGATTTGGGTGGCGGGCGATCTGCTCAACTACTTCTTCGGCGGCGGCTCGGTGAGCTTTGTGGCGTTCTCCTGCCTGGCGTTCTTTGGCTCCGCGTTTGTGAACAGCCTGAACTGGGCGCTGGTGTCCGATACCGTGGAATACGGCGAGTGGCGCACCGGCGTGCGCTCCGAGGGAACGGTCTACACCGGCTTTACCTTCTTCAGGAAAGTATCGCAGGCGCTGGCAGGCTTCTTCCCGGGGATCATGCTCACGCAAATCGGCTATGTGCCCAACGTGGTGCAATCTGCTGGAACGGTTGAAGGGCTACGGCAGTTGATATTTATCTACCCGAGCCTGCTGGCGGTTATAACCATCGTGGCGATGGGCTGTTTCTACAACCTCAATGAGAAGATGTATGTGCGCATCGTGGAAGAGATCGAACTGCGCAAACGTACGGCATAAATGACGAGATAGAGCGCCCGGCTGGGCGCTCTGAGGATCGACCATGACACATAACAGTGATCCGTTAACCCTGAAGTTGAGCCTGCGCGAGAAGTGCGCCTACGGGATGGGCGATTTTGGCTCGAATTTGATGCTCTGTATCGGAACGTTGTATTTGCTGAAGTTTTACACGGACGAGCTGGGCATGCCTGCGTTCTATGGCGGCATTATTTTCCTGGTGGCAAAGTTTTTTACCGCGTTGACCGACATGCTGACCGGCGTGCTGCTGGACTCCCGGCGTAACATCGGTCCGAGGGGGAAGTTCCGGCCATTCATTCTTTACGCCTCCGTCCCGGTGGCGCTGGTCGCGACGGCGCAGTTTATGGCCAATGACTTTAGCCTGACGGTGAAAACGGCCCTCGCCACCGTGCTCTTCATGATGTTTGGCCTTTGCTATAGCCTCATGAACTGCGCCTACGGCGCGATGGTTCCGGCTATCACCAAAAACCCGAACGAGCGCGCGCAGCTTGCGGCGTGGCGTCAGGGTGGCGCAACGGTGGGGCTGTTGCTCTGCACCGTCGGCTTCATGCCCATCCAGGCGCTGTTCGTCAGCCAACCCTCCCTCGGCTATCTGGTGGCCGCGCTGGCGTTCGTCACCGGCGGACTGTTCTGCATGTGGTGGTGCTATAGCGGCGTGAAAGAACGCTACGTGGAGCTCACGCCCGATCACCATAAGCCCGGCATGCTGAAATCGTTCTGCGCGATTTTCCGCAATCCGCCGCTGCTGGTGCTGTGCATCGCCAACCTGTGTACCCTCGCCGCGTTTAACATCAAGCTGGCGATTCAGGTCTATTACACCCAGTACGTGCTGAACGATCTGCATCTGCTGTCGTGGATGGGCTTCTTCAGCATGGGCTGCATTCTGATTGGCGTGTTTCTGGTGCCCGGCGCGGTGAAACGCTTTGGCAAGAAACCGGTCTATCTGGGCGGGCTGACGCTGTGGGCGGTGGGCGACGTGCTGAACTTCTTCTGGGGGACCAGCTCCCTGCTGTTCGTGCTGTTTTCCTGCATGGCCTTTTTCGGCACGGCGTTTGTTAATAGCCTCAACTGGGCGCTGGTGCCGGACACCGTCGATTACGGCGAGTGGAAAACCGGCATCCGCGCAGAAGGGTCGGTGTATACCGGCTATACCTTCTCGCGCAAAATCTCTGCGGCGCTCGCCGGTTTCCTGCCCGGGATTATGCTGACCCAGATTGGCTACGTTCCCCATGCCGTGCAGAGCGCGGGCACGCTGCTGGGCTTACGTCAGCTTATTTTCCTCTGGCCGTGCGGCCTGGCTATCGTGGCCGCCGTGACCATGGGGCTGTTTTATAAACTCAACGAAGCGCGCTTCGCCTTTATTATCGAGGAGATTGGAAAACGGAAAAAACAATCAGCGAATACCCCTGAGATAACCACCAACAATAAAGCGTCAGCAGTCACTTTATAACAATAAATCCGGCCATTCTTTCCTTCCTGTTAATCAGGAGGGAGGCCTTTCTGTACCTGATACATGGACAAATTATGAAAAGAATCATCACTGTACTGATCGTGTCGTCTGTGTCCTGCCCGGTATTTGCCGGAGCGTATGTCGAAACGCGTGAAGCCTACAATACGGCCTCTGAGCTGCACGAGGTGATCCTGCGCGCGGGGTATAACTTCGACATGGGCGCGGGGCTGATGTTCACCAACGCCTATAACGTGGGGAAATGGGATGAGCTCAAGCACAGCTATAACGAAATAGAGGGGTGGTATCCGCTCTTCAAACCGACCGCCAAACTTACCTTCCAGCCCGGCGGGTTAATCAACGACAGCAGCGCGGGGTCAGGCGGCGCGGTTTATTTAGATACCAACTACAAATTTACGGACGGATTCAACCTGACGTTCCGCTATCGCTATAACCATAACAATTACGATACGCCGGACTATAACGGACAGATGGATAAAAACGACACGCACGAATTTGCCAACTACTGGAATTTCAAAGTGACGGATGCGTTTTTCTACACCTTTGAACCGCACTTTTTCCAGCGGGTGAATGATTACCACAGCAAAAATGGCAAAGACCATCACTGGGAGATTACCAATAAGTTCAGCTATAAGATCGACAGAAACTGGCTGCCGTATCTTGAGCTGCAGTGGCTGGACCGATGGAATGATTACAACCGCGAGCAGTACCGTATTCGATTAGGGTTACGATATTCGTTCTAATAAAAAAGCCGCTGATTTCTCAGCGGCTTTTTTTAATACGCATTAGCCGTATTAGTCTTCTTTCGGACCGCGCATCGCACGTTTACGATCGTTCTCGGTCAGGTGACGTTTACGGATACGAATTGACTGTGGAGTCACTTCTACCAGTTCGTCATCATCGATGAATTCCAGAGCCTGCTCCAGAGTCATCTTGATCGGTGGAACCAGAACCGTTGCTTCGTCAGTACCGGACGCACGCATGTTGGTCAGTTTCTTACCGGTCAGGCAGTTTACGGTCAGGTCGTTAGAACGACTGTGAATACCGATGATCTGGCCTTCATAAACTTCAGCACCGTGACCCAGGAACAGCTTACCGCGATCCTGCAGACCGAACAGCGCAAACGCAACCGCTTTACCCTGACCGTTGGAGATCAGAACGCCGTTGTTACGCTGGCCCACTTCGCCCGGACGCACGTCGTCGTAGTGGCTGAAGGTGGAGTACAGCAGACCGGTACCGGAGGTCATGGTCATGAACTCTGAACGGAAGCCGATCAGACCACGGCTTGGGATCACGTAGTCGAGACGTACGCGGCCTTTGCCGTCTGGATTCATGTTTTTCAGGTCGCCTTTACGCTCACCCAGAGCCTGCATCACAGAACCCTGGTGCTGCTCTTCAACGTCCAGCGTTACGTTTTCGAATGGCTCTTGTTTACGGCCATCGATCTCGCGGAAGATTACTTTCGGACGGGAAACCGCCATTTCGAAACCTTCACGACGCATGTTCTCAATCAGAACAGACAGGTGCAGCTCACCACGACCAGAAACGCGGAATGCGTCTGCATCCGGGGTTTCTTCAACGCGCAGCGCAACGTTGTGCACCAGCTCTTTGTTCAGGCGGTCAAGGATCTGACGAGAGGTAACGAACTTACCTTCTTTACCACAGAACGGAGAGGTGTTGACGTTGAAGAACATGGTTACGGTTGGTTCATCAACGGACAGGGCTGGCAGCGCTTCGACGTTCTGCGGATCGCAGATGGTGTCGGAGATGTTCAGCTCACCCAGACCGGTGATAGCGATGATGTCGCCTGCTTCAGCGATGTCGCTCTCGATACGCTCAAGACCCAGGTGAGTCAGTACTTTACCGACTTTACCGTTACGGGTTTTGCCTTCGCTATCGATGATAGTAACCTGTTGGTTAGGCTTCACTTTACCGCGCTTGATACGACCAATGCCGATTACGCCAACGTAGTTGTTGTAGTCGAGCTGAGAGATCTGCATCTGCAGGGTGCCGTCGAGATCGACGTTTGGCGCAGGAACACGGTCAACAATCGCCTGATACAGCGGGGTCATGTCTTCAGCCATGTCTTCGTGGTCCAGACCTGCAATACCGTTCAGCGCAGAGGCGTAAACGATAGGGAAGTCCAGCTGCTCGTCGGTCGCGTCGAGGTTAACGAACAGGTCGAAGACCTGATCAACAACCCAGTCAGGACGCGCGCCAGGGCGGTCAACTTTGTTGATAACAACGATTGGCTTCAGACCATGGGCAAAAGCTTTTTTGGTCACGAAGCGCGTCTGTGGCATTGGGCCATCCATTGCGTCAACGACCAGCAGAACGGAGTCTACCATGGACATTACACGTTCAACTTCACCACCGAAGTCGGCGTGCCCTGGGGTATCAACGATGTTGATACGGTAGTCATTCCATTTAATCGCGGTGTTTTTCGCGAGGATGGTAATCCCACGCTCTTTCTCCAAATCGTTGGAGTCCATCACGCGTTCTTGGGTTTCGGCACGCGCATCAAACGTACCGGATTGCTGCAGCAGCTTGTCAACCAGGGTAGTTTTACCATGGTCTACGTGCGCGATGATGGCGATGTTACGCAAATTTTCGATCACAACTTTGCCTCAGGCATTTAGAAATAGCGCGTTATTGTACACGGATTAATCGCACTACAAAACAGGATCACAAACATCCCCCGCAAACAAGTATTGCAGAGATGCTTTGTGATCGCTTTCACGGAGCGGTAAAAGGGCACTTTAACGTAAATTGCACCAATATGGTGCTGAATGTTCACATTGAAGCACTATACTGGTGCAACAAATCCATCGTGGTGCAGCCCTTTTGCACTATGGTGCGCATGATAACGCCTTTTTGGGGTGTTTTAAAAGTTGGCACAGATTTCGCTTTATAAAAAATACATGGCAACAGCCAGTACAAACAGAAATTGAAGACCTCGTTACCACGACGACAATGACCAATCTGGAGAGTTAAGTATGTCCGCTGAACACGTTTTGACGATGCTGAACGAACATGAAGTGAAGTTTGTTGATCTGCGCTTCACCGATACCAAAGGTAAAGAACAGCACGTCACAATCCCTGCTCATCAGGTGAACGCCGAATTCTTTGAAGAAGGCAAAATGTTTGACGGCTCCTCCATTGGCGGCTGGAAAGGCATTAACGAATCCGACATGGTTCTGATGCCGGACGCGACCACTGCGCTCATTGACCCGTTCTTCGAAGAACCAACCCTGATCATCCGTTGCGACATCCTCGAGCCAGGCACGCTGCAGGGCTACGACCGCGACCCACGTTCTATCGCAAAACGTGCTGAAGAGTACCTGCGTTCTACCGGCATCGCGGACACCGTTCTGTTCGGGCCAGAGCCAGAGTTCTTCCTGTTTGACGACATCCGTTTCGGCGCTTCAATTTCTGGTTCCCACGTGGCTATCGACGACATCGAAGGCGCATGGAACTCTTCCACCAAATACGAAGGTGGTAACAAAGGTCACCGTCCTGGCGTGAAAGGCGGTTACTTCCCGGTTCCTCCGGTCGATTCTTCACAGGACATCCGTTCTACCATGTGTCTGATCATGGAAGAGATGGGCCTGGTGGTTGAAGCGCATCACCACGAAGTGGCGACCGCTGGCCAGAACGAAATCGCTACCCGCTTCAACACCATGACCAAGAAAGCGGATGAGATTCAGATCTACAAATACGTTGTGCACAACGTTGCGCACCGTTTCGGTAAAACCGCGACCTTCATGCCAAAACCAATGTTTGGCGATAACGGTTCCGGTATGCACTGCCACATGTCTCTGTCCAAGAACGGTACCAACCTGTTCTCTGGCGACAAATATGCCGGTCTGTCCGAGCAGGCGCTGCACTACATCGGTGGTGTTATCAAGCACGCTAAAGCGATCAACGCCCTGGCGAACCCAACCACTAACTCCTACAAGCGTCTGGTCCCGGGCTACGAAGCGCCAGTGATGCTGGCCTACTCTGCACGTAACCGTTCTGCTTCTATCCGTATCCCAGTTGTTGCTTCTCCGAAAGCACGTCGTATCGAAGTGCGCTTCCCGGATCCAGCGGCTAACCCATACCTGTGCTTCGCAGCACTGCTGATGGCCGGTCTGGACGGTATCAAGAACAAGATCCACCCGGGCGAAGCGATGGACAAAAACCTGTACGACCTGCCGCCAGAAGAAGCGAAAGAGATCCCACAGGTTGCTGGCTCTCTGGAAGAAGCCCTGCAGGCGCTGGACGCAGACCGTGAGTTCCTGACTGCAGGCGGTGTGTTTACTGATGAAGCGATCGACGCTTACATCGCTCTGCGTATTGAAGAGAACGACCGTGTGCGTATGACGCCACACCCGGTTGAGTTCGAGCTGTACTACAGCGTTTGATAAAGTTGTTTTACCCGGCGTGATAAGCGCCGGGGGTAGTTGCCGTGGAAACTTTTAGCCCATCTCCGGATGGGCTTTTTTCTCCACCAACAACCTGATCTCACGCGCTTTTTACGCCGAAAACGCTATACTGCACTAAAACAGTGCAAACAACTCCAGGAGACTGCTGAATGGCAACTGGCACGCTGCCCGATGCTGGGCAGATCCTCAATTCTTTGATTAACAGCATTTTGCTGGTCGATGACGAGCTGGCCGTTCATTACGCCAACCCGGCGGCACAGCAGCTGCTCGCCCAAAGCGCACGTAAACTGTTCGGCACCCCGCTTCCTGAACTCCTGAGCTATTTTTCGCTGAATATTGGCCTGATGCAGGAAAGTTTGCAGGCTGGCCAGGGGTTTACCGATAACGAAGTGACGCTGGTGATCGACGGGCGCTCGCACATTCTGTCGCTGACCGCGCAGCGTCTTCCCGATGGGATGATCCTGCTGGAAATGGCGCCGATGGATAACCAGCGTCGACTGAGCCAGGAACAGCTTCAGCATGCGCAGCAAATTGCCGCCCGTGACCTGGTGCGCGGTCTGGCGCATGAAATCAAAAATCCGCTGGGTGGATTACGCGGCGCGGCGCAGCTTCTGACCAAGGCGCTGCCCGACCCCGCGCTGGCGGAATATACCAACGTCATCATTGAGCAGGCGGACCGTCTGCGGAATCTGGTAGACCGTCTTCTTGGACCACAGCAGCCGGGAATGCACGTCACTGAAAGCATCCATAAAGTGGCTGAACGGGTGGTGAAGCTCGTCTCAATGGAACTGCCGGAGAACGTCACGCTGGTACGTGATTACGACCCAAGCCTGCCGGAACTGGCCCATGATCCGGACCAGATTGAGCAGGTCCTGTTGAATATTGTGCGTAATGCCCTGCAGGCGCTGGGACCTGAAGGGGGCGAGATTATTTTACGCACCCGCACCGCCTTCCAGCTCACGTTACACGGCGTGCGCTACCGGCTGGCGGCCCGAATCGACGTTGAGGATAACGGGCCCGGCATTCCATCGCATCTGCAGGATACCCTGTTCTACCCGATGGTAAGCGGTCGCGAAGGCGGTACCGGCCTGGGCTTATCCATTGCCCGCAGTTTGATCGATCAACACTCCGGGAAAATTGAATTTACCAGTTGGCCGGGACATACCGAGTTTTCGGTTTTCCTGCCGATTAAAAAATAAAGGTGACGTTTATGCAACGAGGGATAGTCTGGGTAGTCGATGACGATAGCTCCATCCGTTGGGTGCTTGAACGCGCGCTCACAGGGGCGGGATTAAGCTGCACGACGTTTGAGAGCGGCAGCGAAGTGCTCGACGCACTCACCACTAAAACGCCAGATGTTCTGCTTTCGGATATTCGCATGCCGGGCATGGACGGGCTGGCGCTGTTAAAGCAGATCAAACAACGCCACCCTATGCTTCCGGTCATCATAATGACCGCGCACTCCGATCTGGATGCCGCAGTGAGCGCCTATCAGCAAGGGGCGTTCGATTACCTGCCCAAACCGTTTGATATCGACGAAGCGGTGGCGCTGGTTGAGCGCGCGATTAGCCATTATCAGGAGCAGCAACAGCCGCGCCACGCGCCCGATTTTGGGCCAACGACAGACATCATCGGCGAAGCGCCGGCGATGCAGGACGTGTTTCGCATTATTGGCCGTTTATCCCGCTCGTCCATCAGCGTATTGATTAACGGTGAATCGGGAACCGGTAAAGAGCTTGTGGCGCATGCATTGCATCGCCATAGCCCACGGGCAAAAGCGCCGTTCATCGCCCTGAATATGGCGGCGATCCCGAAGGATTTGATTGAGTCCGAACTCTTCGGCCATGAAAAAGGGGCATTTACCGGCGCAAATACCATTCGCCAGGGGCGGTTCGAACAGGCTGACGGCGGCACGCTGTTCCTGGATGAAATCGGCGATATGCCGCTGGATGTCCAGACCCGCCTGCTGCGCGTGCTGGCCGACGGGCAGTTTTATCGCGTGGGCGGCTATGCGCCGGTTAAGGTGGACGTGCGTATTATCGCCGCGACCCACCAGAACCTGGAGCAACGCGTGCAGGAAGGAAAATTCCGCGAGGATTTATTCCACCGTCTGAACGTCATCCGCGTTCATCTGCCGCCGCTGCGTGAGCGTCGGGAAGATATTCCCCGCCTGGCACGCCATTTCCTGCAGGTGGCCGCACGCGAGCTGGGTGTGGAAGCCAAGCAGCTTCACCCGGAAACCGATGCCGCTCTGACGCGTCTGGCGTGGCCGGGCAACGTGCGTCAGCTGGAAAACACCTGCCGCTGGTTAACCGTAATGGCTGCCGGGCAGGAAGTGCTGATTCAGGATTTACCGGCCGAGCTGTTTGAAGCGACCGCGCCTGAAAGCAGTACCGGTCACGCGCTGCCGGACAGCTGGGCGACGCTGCTGGCACAGTGGGCCGACCGCGCGCTGCGTTCCGGTCATCAAAACCTGCTGTCTGAAGCTCAGCCGGAGATGGAGCGTACGCTGTTAACCACCGCGCTTCGTCATACGCAGGGTCATAAGCAGGAAGCCGCTCGCCTGTTGGGGTGGGGACGTAATACCCTGACGCGCAAGCTTAAAGAGCTGGGAATGGAGTGATCGTACGCCGCTGTGTAAAGGTTATTAATTGAGCGCAAATTGCCGTTATTTTGCGCTTTACTGTTCCGATGAGTTTTGTATGATCGTGCCCGGAAATTGGGGGTGAACATCATGCTGGAAACAATCGTGAATATGCTCTCTAGCGGAGCCGCTGAAAGCCACACGCCACAAACAGCCGTTGCGGCTATGCTGTGCGCGGCGCTGGTGGGGCTGTTTAGCTAGCGAGCTGTCAATGAAAAGCCGGGTGGCGCTTCGCTTACCCGGCCTACATTTCGCACTTTTGTAGGCCGGGTAAGGCGAAGCCGCCACCCGGCATCGCAGTTTAAATCACCCGCGAGAACTGCTGCATACGCGCTTTCTGACGCAGATAGGCGTCAAAGCACATGCAGATATTACGAATCAACAGACGCCCTTTCGGGGTGACCTCAATCGCGCTTTCCGACACATCCACCAGCCCGTCTTTCGCCAGCGGTGCAATCAGCTTCAGGTCTTCCGCAAAATAATCGCTGAAGTGCAGATCCCACTGCGACTCAACGTCGCTGAAATCGAGACGGAAGTTGCAGATTAGCGCCTTAATGACATCGCGACGGATACAATCGTCGCGCGTTAACGCAATCCCGCGCCACAGCGCGTTGCCCGTTTCATCCACCTGCTGGTAGTAGCGCTTCAGCTCTTTCTGGTTCTGCGCGTAACAGTCGCCAATCATACTGATGGCGGAGACGCCCATTCCCAGCAAATCGGTATCGCCCTGCGTCGTGTAGCCCTGGAAGTTGCGGTGCAGAACGCCTTCCCGCTGAGCAATCGCCAGCTCGTCATCCGGACGGGCAAAGTGATCCATCCCGATAAACTGATAGCCGGTTTCGGTCAGCGAGGTGATGGTTTCCTGCAGAATATCCAGCTTCTGCTGGGCAGAAGGAAGATCGGCATCTTTGATTTTGCGCTGGGCGGCAAAGAGCGTCGGCAGGTGCGCATAGTTAAAGACGCTCAGGCGGTCCGGGTTGAGTTCGGCCACGCGCTTCAGGGTGAAGGCGAAGCTCTCCGGCGTCTGCTTTGGCAGGCCGTAAATCAGGTCAATATTGGTCGAGGTGAAACCAATCTCACGCGCGTGATTGAGTAAGGCAAAGATAAACTCTTCGTCCTGCTCGCGGTTCACCAGACGCTGAACCTCTTTATTGAAATCCTGCACGCCCATGCTCAGACGATTGAAGCCTTCGGCGCGTAAGTGATCCAATACATCCAACTCAATTTCACGCGGATCGACTTCGATCGAGATTTCAGCGTCGGCGTTAAAACTGAAATTGCCGCGCAGCAGGGTCATCAGGCGGCTGATTTGCGCTTTATTCAGATAGGTTGGCGTGCCGCCGCCCCAGTGAAGCTGGCTGACGTGACGGCCAGCAAAAAGCGGTGCGCGATGCACAATTTCTTGTTCGAGGGCATCAAGATACTGATCGGCTTTGTGCTGCTGGCGGGTAACGATTTTATTGCAGCCGCAGAAGTAACACAGCTTGTGGCAGAACGGAATATGGACGTAGAGCGACAGCGGACGCTCAGGATAGCGCGCGACAGCCTGCTGGAAATCACGCTCGCCGAAGGCATCGGAGAACTCCAGCGCGGTGGGGTATGACGTATAACGCGGCCCGGAATAGTTATATTTCTGGATTAGGGCCAAATCCCAGTCGATAGTTGGTGCTGACATGCTCACTCCTTCCGTTGGTGTCGCGTTCGTATACGGCGGCCCGTTCTGGCCCCGTTGCGGGCCATCACTCGGGTGCGCAGCCACTTCTGTCGCCGCGACAACCGCCGTAGTTTAACGAATAACCACACCAGATAACATATAACCGGAAGGGTTATAAGCAGGACTATCGTGCCTGCCGGGTGCAAATGTTAGTTTCCACCCTTCAGAAGACGCATCATATCTTCCTGCTTCTCGTCTTCTTCTTCATCTTCGTCATCGTCGTATGACAGGCCCAGCTTCTGCATCAGTTCATCGATACGATCCAGTTTGGCATCCACCCATGACTGCTCTTCAGCGGTCAGGGTTTCACCCTCTTCAAGACGTTCCAGCAGCGCGTCCAGGCGCTCATCGTTCTCCAGCAAATCCAGCTCAGCCTGCGGTGAAAGCATAGGTTTCTCGCTCTTTGGTTTGTGCTGCTTAGTGACCGGGGTGTCTGTCACGCCCAGTGGAATGGGAGTTTTACTGCCGATACGAGGGTCTTTCTGCTGTTTGCCTTTTGCAGAAGCACCCGCTGCACCACCACCGTTGGCACGGCTACCCGCAGTATGACCGCGATGTTTTTTGTCGCGTTTACGATCGCGCGCTTCCTGGTTCAGTTCTTCGCGCGTTTTGCGGCGTGCTTTTGCAGGGCGTTTCGCGCCCGCAGCGGAGGTTGGTTTTTTCATGATGTTTTATCTTTAAGTCGTTTTCTTCAGTATAGAATTGCGGCGAAATCTAGCAGAAAGCAAGCAAAGAAAAAAGGCGACAGAGCAATCTGTCGCCTTTTTTCCTGACTCACAACCCTTAGCGGGTCAGACATTCCATGTTTGCCAACAACAAACCCTGTTTATCCCTTGGCTAATACCGTCCGTGATACGGTTCCATTTCCTGTTAAAACGCCTCCAGGCGCTGGTCATCCTGACAATCCTGCGTCTTCGCCTCCTGGCGTTCCTGACCCTTGTCCTTAAGTCGATATCCTGTTGGCTTCCTCGCCCTGACGCACACTTTACCTTGTTCCGTTAAACTAACAAGCAACGAAACGGTACAAAAAGGGATTTTCAGACAATTACCCGGAAATAAACTTATGATTTAAAACAGTTTGGCTTTTTTGACGCCTGCGAATTCTCTGAAATCTCCCATAGCATCACAGGCCGATCTCTCACACCGGTTGGGGCATTCGCCTACAGGTCATAGCAATCAGAAAAGCCTTTTGCCTGCATTCGGGTATAATCCCCTTCAGATTACGATTTTGGAGACGACCACGTGACTACCTGGAACTACCAACAGACGCATTTTGTCACCAGTGCGCCCGATATTCGCCACCTTCCTTCTGATACCGGTATTGAAGTGGCATTTGCTGGCCGCTCCAATGCGGGGAAATCCAGCGCCCTGAATACGCTGACCAATCAGAAGAGCCTGGCGCGTACCTCAAAAACACCTGGCCGTACCCAGCTGATCAACCTGTTTGAAGTTGCAGAGGGCAAACGCCTGGTCGACTTACCGGGCTACGGTTACGCACAGGTACCGGAAGAGATGAAAATCAAGTGGCAGCGTGCGCTGGGTGAATACCTGGAAAAACGCCTGTGCCTGAAAGGTCTGGTGGTGTTGATGGATATTCGCCATCCCCTGAAAGATCTGGATCAGCAGATGATCGACTGGGCTGTAGCAAGCGATATCGCCGTGCTGGTGCTGCTGACGAAAGCCGATAAGCTGGCAAGCGGCGCGCGCAAAGCGCAGGTGAATATGGTTCGCGAAGCGGTGCTGGCGTTCAACGGTGATGTGCAGGTTGAACCGTTCTCCTCCCTGAAAAAGCAGGGCGTGGACAAGCTGCGTCAGAAGCTCGACACCTGGTTTAGCGAGCTGGAACCCGCGACGGAAGCGGAAGAAGAGTAATACCGAACGCGGCGATGGCCGCGTTTTTTTTGCCTGAATTTTTCTTTGCCGCAATAAAAAACGCCCCAGTCATTACTGACTGGGGCGGCTAAAATATTCAGCCAAATCCGATTACGTGAAGTAAAAGGTCTGAAAGATAGAACATCTTACCTCTGTACCCTACGCCGATAACTCTACCCCTTTTTGTGCTGCAGAAAAAGCACTTTTTGTAGTTTTTTTTCATTCTTTACATAGGGAATTCTAATGATCGTCACAAAACGCGCGTTGTTATGTTGCAAACTTACATAAAAGGCGCGTTATGCGAAGAACCGTTAGTGAGCCTGATCCCAGTTTTCACCACTTCCCACTTCCACCAGCAACGGCACGTCAAGCGTCATGCTGCTTTCCATCAGTTCGTGGATCTTCTTCGACACGGCCTCGAGGTCGTCTTTGTGCACTTCAAATACCAGTTCATCGTGTACCTGCATGATCATTTTCACGCGAGGCTTCTCTTCTTCCAGCCAGGCATCAACGGCGATCATTGCACGCTTAATAATGTCCGCCGCGGTACCCTGCATCGGGGCGTTGATCGCCGCACGCTCAGCGCCAGCACGACGCGCCGCGTTGCTGGATTTGATGTCCGGTAAGTAGAGACGGCGGCCATCCAGGGTTTCGACGTAACCTTTTTCCTTCGCCTGCGCGCGGGTGCGTTCCATATATTCCAGCACGCCGGGATAACGCTCGAAGTAGAGATCCATATACTTCTGCGACTCTTTACGCGGAATGTTGAGCTGGCGCGAAAGACCAAATGCACTCATGCCGTAAATCAGACCGAAATTGATCGCCTTAGCACTGCGGCGCTGCTCGTTAGTCACGCTGTCCAGCGGCAGGCCGAAGACTTCCGCCGCGGTTGCCCGGTGGATATCCTTCCCTTCGGCAAACGCGGTCAGCAGGCCTTTGTCGCGGGACAGATGCGCCATAATGCGCAGCTCAATTTGCGAGTAGTCAGCAGAGACAATCAGATAATCCTCTGGCGCGATGAAAGCCTGGCGAATACGGCGACCTTCTTCGTTACGTACCGGGATGTTCTGCAGGTTAGGATCTGTTGATGAGAGACGACCGGTCGCCGCGACAGCCTGATGATACGACGTGTGCACGCGACCCGTTTTAGGGTTGATCATCAGCGGGAGCTTGTCGGTGTAGGTGGACTTCAGCTTCGCGAGACCACGGTACTGCAGAATCACTTTTGGCAGCGGGTAATCCAGCGCCAGCTCTTCCAGCACCTCTTCAGAGGTAGACGGTGCGCCGCCTGGGGTTTTCTTCAGCGGCTTGATGCCCTGCTTTTCAAACAGAATGGTTTGCAGCTGCTTCGGTGAAGAGAGGTTAAACGGCTCGCCTGCAAGCTCATGCGCTTTTTGCTCGAGCTCGGTCAAACGCTGCGCCAGCTCCCCGGAGTGGTTATGCAGCACCGTTGGGTCGATTTTCACGCCGTTACGTTCAATGCGTGACAGCACGGGCACCAGCGGCATCTCGATATGCTGGAACACGTTCAGCGGACCTTCATGCTTCTGCAGTTTTGGCCACATCTTCAGGTGCAGCTGCAGCGTGACATCGGCGTCTTCCGCCGCGTAGCGCCCCGCCTCTTCAAGAGCAATCTGGTTAAAGGTGAGCTGATTTTTCCCTTTACCGGCAATCTCTTCAAAGGTGATGGTTTTGTGCTTGAGCCAGCGGTCAGATAAGGAATCCATGTCATGACGGCCCGCGACGCTGTCCAGAATGTAGGATTCAAGCATGGTGTCGAAGGCAATTCCGCGCAGTTCAATGCCGTAGTTTTGCAGAATGCCGCGGTCGTACTTGAGGTTTTGCCCAACCTTGAGCGCCTTTTCGTCTTCCAGGATCGGCTTCAGCAGCTCAAGCACGCGTTCACGGGAAATCTGCTCCGGCGCATCCAGGTAATCGTGCGCCACGGGAACGTAGGCGGCAATACCCGGCTCTGTCGCAAATGACAGGCCAACCATATTGGCTGAGATGTTATCGAGACTGTCAGTTTCGGTATCAAAGGCAAAGACCGGTGCCTTTTTCAGTTTCTCGATCCAGGCGATCAGCTGCGACTCTTCAAGAATGGTTTCGTAGTTGTCGAAGGAAAGCGCCACGGCTTCTTCTTCCGCCTGCTCTTCTGCGTCAACGACGATCGTCTCCTTCGGCTTGGCAGCAGGTTTGGCCCCTTTTGCCTGTAGCCATTTACCGGCTTCCACGTCAGTGATCCAGCGCTTGAATTCGTATTGCTTAAACAGGCTCAGCAGATCGTCAGCGGAAGGCTGTTGCACTTCAAGCTGCTCACAGCCCAGCTCCAGTTCGACATCGGTTTTGATTGTCGCCAGCTTATAGGAGAGATAAGCCACCTCTTTGTTCTCTTCCAGTTTTCCGGCCATGGTTTTTGCGCCACGGAAGGAGAGCCCGGCGATTTTATCCGATTCCGCGTACAGCGTATCCAGCCCGCCCAGCCCCTGAAGCAGCGCCTGCGCGGTTTTTTCACCGACGCCAGGGACACCCGGGATGTTATCCGAGGAGTCGCCCATCAACGCGAGGAAGTCGATAATCAGCTCAGGCGGCACGCCATATTTAGTGACCACTTCTTCAGGCCCCAGAATGGTGTTGGTCATGGTGTTAATCAGGGTGATACCTGGCGTCACCAGCTGCGCCATATCTTTATCACCGGTGCTGATCAGTACAGGACGCCCCATCTTTTCTGCTTCACGCGCCAGCGTACCGATGACGTCATCGGCTTCAACGCCGGAGACGGCCAGCAGCGGCAGCCCCATCGCTTTTACCATGGTGTGCAGCGGCTCAATCTGCGCACGCAGATCGTCAGGCATTGGCGGACGGTGAGATTTGTAATGCTCAAACAGCTCATCCCGGAAAGTTTTACCTTTCGCATCAAAGACCACAGCCGCATGGGTTGGCTGATACTGAAGGATCAGGCTGCGCAGCATGTTCAGCACGCCGTACATTGCGCCGGTGGGTTCCCCTGCGCTATTGGTCAGAGGAGGAAACGCATGGTATGCCCGATACAGGTAAGAAGAGCCATCGACGAGAATAAGAGGGTTTTCTGGGATCTGAACCATAATGTCCGTGCCTTTAAACAATTTATGGGTAAAGGATGCCACAGAAGGATGAAAACATCAGTTATTAGCGCCTGATACAGGAAAAGATTTTGCGATCGTGAGGATCGCTCGCAAAAATCAAACTGTGGATAAGTTTGTGCATATTTTCACTTCATATGAATAACAGACGCAAAAAACACATATGCGATAATTTTTAGATCTTAATTATCATGCTGTTATGGCATTAGATCTTATCTATATGGCCAACTGATGGCAATTTAGTCTATGTGGATATAAGCCTTGATAAGCGCCGAATGACAGTGAAATCGTCTACGAAAGGGTAAAAGCGGCCAAATCATCACGTGAAAGCGCCATTAATTTGCCTGTTTTCTGGTAAAATCAGCGCCCAGCGTCGCATAGCCGGCCGCTCACTTACAGCTAACTACCTGAAAAAGCTCATCATGCCGAGATTGCTCGCTGCAATAACATTACTGTTAAGCATCATTTTAACTATTCTGGTGACGGTCGCCTGCTCTGTGCCGATCATTCTCGCCGGGATCATTAAACTGCTGCTGCCTGTCCCCGCGGTGTGGCGAGCCGTGTCCGCATTTTGTAACTTCATGATGTACTGCTGGTGCGAAGGACTGGCGATCCTGCTGTGCCTGAACCCGCATCTGAAGTGGGATATTAAAGGGCTGGAGAGCCTTAACAAGAAGAACTGGTACCTGCTGATCTGCAATCACCACAGCTGGGCGGACATCGTGGTGTTATGCGTGCTTTTTCGCAAACACATCCCGATGAACAAATACTTTCTGAAACAGCAGCTCGCCTGGGTGCCTTTTATCGGGCTGGCCTGCTGGGCGCTCGATATGCCGTTTATGAAACGCTATTCGCGCAGCTATTTGATTCGTCATCCAGAGCGTCGCGGCAAAGATGTGGAGACCACGCGCCGTTCCTGCGAAAAGTTTCGCGCGCATCCAACGACCATCGTGAACTTTGTTGAAGGCTCCCGGTTTACGGAAGAGAAGCATCAACAAACCCGCTCTCCTTACCAGCATCTGCTGCCGCCGAAGGCGGCGGGTATTGCGATGGCGCTTAACGTGCTGGGAGCACAGTTCGATAAACTCCTGAACGTCACGCTCTGCTATCCGGAAAATGATAAGACGCCGTTCTTCGATATGCTCAGCGGCAAATTGACGCGCATTGTTGTGCGTGTCGATCTGGTCCCGATTGATGCCGGGCTGCACGGTGATTACGTTAACGATAAGAATTTCAAACGTCGTTTCCAGCAGTGGCTCAATACGCTCTGGAAAGAGAAAGACGAACAGATAGACAAGATTAAATCTTCATACAAAAACGCCGGTCAGTGACCGGCGTTTTTACATCAGCGAAATTACTTCTTCTCAACCAGGTATTTCACGGTATCAGCATACTGCTGTACGAAGATATCCATGCTGCTGGTGTCCATGCCCTGCATGTTCAGCTGGTATTTGCCGTTAACAAACATCGCTGGAACGCCCTGAAGCTGGAGGTCAGCAGCCGCTTTTTCCTGCTGGGCCACCAGGGATTTCACCACAAAGCTGTTCCATGCAGCGTCATACTCTTCACCTTTCACGCCGGCATCAACGAACACTTTACGGATATCCGCTGTGGTCTGAACGGTCTGGGTTTTCTGTACGGCTTCAAACATTGGCGCAGTGATTTTATCTTCCACGCCCAGTGCCATAGCAACAGCCCACGCCTGAGTCAGGTCTTTACCCAATGGGCCCAGGAACTCGACGTGATACTTGGTCATTTTGGTGCCTTCCGGCAGCTTTTTCTTCACGTTGTCAGACACATGCAGAACCTGCTCGAACTGATAGCAGTGCGGGCAGTAGAACGAGAAGAACTCCAGAACCTGTGGCTCGCCAGCGACCGGTTTGTCCAGCGTGATGAACTGTTTGCCGTCGGTAAACTGCGCAGCAGAAGCGCTAAATGCCAGAATCATACCTGCCAGCGCCAGCCAAATTTTTTTCATGATTAACTCTCTCCTGGGTGTGTCCAATTAATACATCGGCGTTAATTGCAGAGGGGGTTCCTGAAGAACCTTGACCTGCTCAGTAAATGTAGATATCTGGCTACGCCAGTAATCCTCTCCGGTAAGCCACGGGAAATTCCGGGGAAATGCGGGATCGTCCCAACGCCTGATTAACCATGCGAGATAATAAACAAAACGCATCGCACGTAAAGGCTCAATCAGGGCAATTTCATCTGAATTAAACGGGCTAAATTCTTCATAAGCTTCAATAATGGTTTCAAGCTGCATGCGTTGCTCGGCTTTATCGCCATTGAGCAGCATCCACAGGTCCTGAACCGCTGGCCCCATACGCGCATCATCGAGATCGACAAACAGCGGGCCATCGCGCCAGAGGATATTTCCAGCATGACAATCACCATGCAGGCGCAGGATGGAAATATCGTCGCGCCAGCAGGTTTTAACTGCAGCAATGAGCTTATCGGCGGCGTTGAGGAAATCATCCTTTAGCGCAGTGGGGATCATGGCAGACGTTTCGAATATTCCCCGCGGTTCAAGAAGGTATTCCTGAATCCCGATAGTCGGGCGGGCAATAAAGGCTTTTTTGCGTCCCGTCTGGTGTATACGCCCAAGATAGCGGGCAACCCACTCCATCTGATCGATATTATCCGCTTCAAACTGTCGACCACCCAGGCTCGGGAATACCGCGTAGTAAAACCCTTCGTGCGTGAGGAGCGTTTGGTTATTGAATTTTAGCGGTGCGGCAACGGGGACATCGTCATCCAGCAGATCGTGAGCAAACTGATGCTCTTCCTGAATTTGTTCTGCGGACCAGCGTTCAGGGCGATAGAACTTTACGACTAAGCGCTGACGATCCTCGTCCTGAAATTGATAGACGCGGTTTTCGTAGCTGTTTAACGGTGTTAGCCCGGAATCCACCCGAATACCCTGTTCAAACAGGGCATCCATAATGGTGTCCGGGTGTAATGTCTGGAAAGTAAAAGCCTGGTCGTTCATCCGATCATCCGGAAATTATACGAATGATTCAGGATATCATCTTGTGGCGATTTCGGTGCCGCCGCTTACAAGCTTTTACTCTTTAATTACGCCTCGGGCGCGCAATAATGCAGTCTTAAAATCTTCCTCATAATCCTTCTGAATACCAGGAATAACAGCATCTTTGGCAGAGTCACGCATTTTAAGGTGGTAGATCAGGATGTCGTCAGAAAGGTCTGCCAGATCGCCGTCAAAACCTGACTCTTTCGCCAGTTTCTGTAAAAATTGCATCAGATTTAGCTCTGGCTCTTTTTGCCAGGCGGGCTGGAGGAGTTCAATAACTTCATTCAGACGTTTACATTTCATGGTGGTGCTCCTTTCATTTAGAGTGACACGTTAGCAGGGTCAATCCCACAATAAAAGAGGCGATATTCGTGAATCTTAGCCAGGAAATCATTGGGGTCGTTCTGGCAGGTGGCAGAGC
>Ga0209796_10000290_pt1 | contig 41714 bp, 37 predicted proteins | sample AgamicOrSfrz_FD_187167 | JGI IMG/M metagenome (GOLD analysis project Ga0209796, IMG submission 187167) | Agave microbial communities from Guanajuato, Mexico - Or.Sf.rz (SPAdes) (version 2) | ecosystem: Host-associated > Plants > Phyllosphere > Phylloplane/Leaf | place: Guanajuato, Mexico...
TGCACCCCCGCGCCACCGCACACCCTCGCCACTGCACACCCCCCGACGCACCTCCACGCCACCGCACACCCGCCCCCCGCCAACCTTTTCACCCGTCAACCCTAAACTCCGCCCCAACGCTGCCGTTATCCATAGGTTGGCGCGTAAAAGACCCGCATCGATGCTGCCGGGGCATCGCAAGCGGCCTGGCGCTCCCGCCCGAAGAACGATCGACGTTCGGAACCCATGACTCCTTTCATCTCGAAGCGGCTGCTGATCAACATAGCGGTCGTGGCTGTCGCGCTTGGCGCAAATGCGTTCGTCGCGTGCTTGCAGATCGCCGGCCAGCACGAGGCCGACGCCCGCATGCTGCATTCGACGCGTGTCGGCCAGAGCCTCGACGCCTATCAGTCGGCGCTCGACGGCGGCCTTGCCGCGCTCGCCCGCTTCGAGGCTTCGGGCCAAGCGGCGCCCCTCGACGCCGCAACGGCAATGAGCACGAAGCTCGCCAGCCTTGAAACCGCGTTGCGCGGCGAACTGGCTGCCGAGCCGGCCATGCTCGCCACGCTGGCACAGCTCGCCACGGACCGCGACGCGCTGCAACGCGACATCGACGATGCACTGCTCGCGCGCGACGCACATGACCCGTCCGCCTCGCGCGCATGGGCCGCGGCGTCCTCCATGCATGTGGGGCTCGGGCTGCAACGCGTCGAGGCGGGCGTAGCCGCGCTGCGGGCCGCCGAGAATCGCGCGCTGGACCTGGCGCTTGCCGCGTCGTCGAAACAACGGCGGCATGCCACTGTTCTCCTGATCCTGACCATGCTCGCGGGCAGCACGCTTTTGCTTTTCACCTTCGGCGCACGCGAAAGCAGCGCGCGCAAGAAGCTGCACAGCGTGCGCGCGCTCGGCCGCAACGACGAGCGTTTTCGCAGCCTGTTCGACGATCATCCGGTGCCGATGTATATCTTCGACCGCGAGACGCTGCGCTTTCTCGCCGTCAATTCGGCCGCGATCCAGCAGTACGGCTATTCGGAGAGCGAGTTTCTCGACATGACGATTCGCGCGATCCGGCCGAACGGCGAGATCGCGCGGCTCGAGTCGCATCTGCAGCGCTCCGACAGCGCGCAGCCTGGCCGCACGATGGCCGGCATCTGGCATCACCGGCGCAAGGACGGTTCGCTGATTAGCGCGGACATCTCGTATCACGCGCTGAACTTCATGGGCCGCGCAGCGTTTTTTGTCCTCGCCGACGACGTCACCGAGCAGATCAACGCCGAAGCGGAGGCGCAGCGCTCCAACCAGATGCTCGAAACGGTGATCGACAACATTCCGCAGCGCATTTTCTGGAAGGACCTGGAGTCGCGCTATCTGGGCTGCAACATGGCGTTCGCACGCGACGCGGGGTTGTCGTACCCCGAGCAGGTGGTCGGCAAGAGCGACGCGGACATGCCGTGGCGCGCATTCGCCGAGCTGCTGAACGCGCATGACCGCGAAGTGGTCGAGACGGGCGTGCCGAAGATGAGCTTCGAAGTCGACGTGGTGATCGACGGGGTACACCGCACCACGGTCACGAGCAAGCTGCCGTTTACCGACGGCGACGGCCGGGTGATCGGCGTGCTCGGCTCGTACACGGACATTACCGAGCGCAAGCGGGCCGACCTCGCGCTGCGCCTGCAAAGCCGCGCGCTGGATGCGAGCGTCAACGCGATTTTGATCACCGCCCCTTCGCCGGCCGGCAATCTGATCGAATATGTGAATCCGGCCTTCATGCGTATTACGGGCTACGATCCCGCCGAGGTGATCGGCCACGACTGCCGCGTACTGCAACGCGACGATCGCGAACAGGAGGGCGTCGCGCTGATTCGCGAGGCGCTCGCCGCCAATCGCGAGGTGAGCGCGGTGGTGCGCAACTATCGCAAGGACGGCGCGCTGTTCTGGAATCAGCTCTTCATTGCGCCGGTGCCGAACGCCGAGGGCGTGATTACGCACCACATCGGCGTGATCAACGACGTGACCGACCTGATGCGCTATCAGGAACAGCTCGAATACCAGGCCAACTACGACAGCCTCACGCGTCTGCCGAACCGCAACCTGCTGCGCGACCGCCTGCAGCATGCACTGATCGTCGCGCAGCGGCAGCACAAGGGCGTCGCGGTGGTATTCATGGACCTCGACGGTTTCAAGAACGTCAACGACAGTCTCGGCCACAGCGTGGGCGACAGGCTGCTCGCCGTCGTGGCCGAGCGGCTCGCGCGCTGCACGCGCACGAGCGATACGGTCGCGCGCCATGGCGGCGACGAGTTCGTGATCGTAATAACCGATACCGTCGACGAACAGTCGCTGATTGCATGGATGGAGCGCGTGCGCGCGTCGGTTTCGGAGCCGGTCTGGCTCGACGGCACTGAGCTGTATGTCGGCTGCAGCATGGGCGCAAGCCTTTTTCCGCAAGACGGCGACGACGCGGAAACGCTGATGAAAAAGGCCGACCTCGCGATGTATCGCGCGAAGGACATGGGCCGCAACACGTTCCAGTTCTATCAGCCGGAGATGAACGCGAGCGCGGGCGCGCGACTGAACCTGGAGAGGCGTCTGCGGCGTGCGCTTCGGGACAATCAGTTCCTGCTGCACTATCAGCCGCAAGTCGACATTCACACCGGACAGATTGTCGGCACAGAGGCACTGGTGCGCTGGCACGACCCCGAAGGCGGGCTGGTGCCGCCGTCGTCGTTCATTCCAGTCGCCGAGGAGAGCGGGCTGATCGGGCCGCTGTCGGAATGGGTGTTGCGCGAAGCGTGCCGTCAGAACAAGGCGTGGCAGAACCTGGGCTTGCCGCCGGCGCGCGTTTCCGTGAATCTGTCGGCGCGTGTGTTCCAGCAGCGCGACATTGCGAGGCTCGTCATGCAGGTGCTCGACGAAACCGGGCTCGAGCCGCAATACCTGGAACTGGAGCTGACCGAGAGCGCGATCATGCGCAACGCGGAAGAAGCCGTCTCCATGCTCAACGAACTGAGCGCGCTCGGCATTGGCCTTGCAATCGACGACTTCGGCACCGGCTATTCGAGCCTCAGCTATCTGAAGCGGTTTCCGGTGGACCGGCTGAAGATCGACCGCTCGTTCGTGTCCGACATCGGTATTTCAGGCGACGACGAGACCATTACCTCGGCGATCATCGCGCTCGCGCATTCGCTGAAGCTGCAGGTGATTGCAGAAGGCGTGGAAACGTCCGCGCAGCTGGACTTCCTGAAAGAGCGCGCGTGTGACGAGATGCAAGGCTTCTACTTCGCGAAGCCTTTGTCCACGGACGCCATGTGCGAACTGATGAAGGGCGGCACCGCGCGCGAGGCGGCGCTGGTCTGAAGCCGCGGCGCGGGAACGCCGCGGGGCCGCGGGTGCGTCACACCGCCGGGGTGCTCACGAACACCGGCAACTGCTCCGCCGCCGCCGAAAACGCCTGCAAATGCGGATGTGCGCTCGCGCTGACAATCTGCGGCAGCATCATCTGCGTGAAATTCCACGCGACCGCGAGCGTGACCTCGGCCGCGCCGAATTCTTCCGCGCGAGTCGGCAACGGCGCCGCTGCCGCTTCCTGTTCCAGTTCGGCGTACGCTGCGAGCAGCTGCCGGCGCACGCGCTCCATCCACGGTTCATGCTGCTTGTCGAGCGGCCGCAGATTGCGTTCGTAGACGATCTGCACGGTCTTGTCGCAAGCCGCGAGCGCGAGCCCGGTCAGACGCGCGGCGCGCAGGCAGTCGTCGGGACGCGACGGGAATAGCCGCTGCTCGGGGCCCGCGAGCGACGCGAGATATTGCAGGATCACCGTCGAGTCCATCACGGTCTTGCCATTGGCCGCGACGAGCGTGGGCGCCTTCACAACCGGGTTGATGGCCGCGAACTGGTCGAAGGTGCTGAACACCGAAATCGGCGCATGCTCGAAGTCCAGGTTGAGCATTTTCATGCAGATAGCGACCCTGCGAACGTAAGGCGAATCCAGCATTCCGATCAGTTTCATGTCTTTTCCGTTAGAAGTTCTATCATGATGCGCCGGCGCCGGCCGTCGCTCCGGTGCTGGGGCGCTGGCATTATGCGGTGCGGCCCTGCACACCTCAGGGCAATAGGTTAAGCAACCTCGCGCGCGAGAAAAAGCGAAATTATCCGACGATTTACGTCAGAATCTCTTACATGAAGACTATTCCGCCCTTGACCGCTTTGCGCTGCTTCGAGGCCGTCGCGCGCCTTGGCGGCGTGACGCAGGCCGCCCGCGAACTGCACGTCACACATTCGGCGGTAAGCCAGCAAATCAGGGTGCTGGAAGAGACGCTGGGCGTCGCGCTCTTCGTGCGCGAGGCGCGCGGTCTGCGACCCACCGAGGAAGGGCGCTTCTACGCGCTCGAGGTTCGCGCGGCGCTGCGCGACATCACGCAGGCCACGCGCCGCGTGCTCGCGCGGCCGCACGAGAGCGAGCTGGTAATCGCGACCTTGCCGTCGTTCGCGCAGCATTGGCTCGTGCCGCGCTTGCCGGGCTTCCGGCAAGCGCATCCGTATTACCGGATTCGGCTCGTTACGAGCTTGCAACTGGAAGACTTGCGTCAGGGCGGGAGCGATATCGGCATTCGCATGGGGCAGGGCCATTGGCCCGACGTCGCCCAGCAAAAGCTATTCGACGATGAAATGATCGTGGTCGCCGCGCCGCATTTCGCACTCGGGCCAGATGGCCGCTTTCCGCTCACGGCCGAAGAGGTGATGGCGTGTCCGCTGCTGTCGAGTCCCGACGCGCCGTGGGCCGACTGGTGCGCGGCTGCTCAGTTGGCGCCACCGGCTGCCGCGCGCGTGGTGTTGTCCGCGAATGATTCGAATGTGGTGATCGGCGCGGTGTTGCTCGGCCAGGGTGTCGCGCTCGAGCGGCGCAGTCTCGTGGCGCACGCGCTCGCTCGCGGGGAGCTGGTGCAGATTACGGCGGTTCGCGTACCTTATCGCTACCCGTACTGGCTCGTGTGGCAGCAGCGCGAAACGCTCACCGCGCAGCAGGCGCATTTCGCGCAGTGGCTGGAGGCAGAGGTCGACGCATATCTGCGAGCCAACGCGGCGCTAACGGATCAGTAGTGCGGCAACGACGCGCGCGGCGCGGGCCGCGGGTGTCGTTTAATCGAGCGCGGGCAGCGCGCGCGGGCGGCGGTTGCTGTCGGTGGCGACATAGGTCAGCGTGGCCTCTGTCACCTTCACGATGTCTTGCGCGAGGCTCATGCGCTGCGCGTAGACCTCGACCGAAACGGTGATGGACGTATTCCCCGTTTTCACGATGTCCGCATAAAAGCTCAGCAGATCGCCGACGAACACCGGCTGCTTGAACAAAAACGAATTGACCGCGATGGTCGCGACGCGTCCGTTCGCGCGGCGGCTTGCCGGAATCGAGCCCGCAATGTCGACTTGCGCCATGATCCAGCCGCCGAATACGTCGCCGTGAATATTGGCGTCCGCCGGTTGCGGCATGACGCGCAGCGCGCAAGGTTTCTGCGGAAGTTCGAGAAGGTCGGTCATCGGGTTGCCCTGGAAATACCAATTAGCCGGCGAAAGCGGCGTGAGCCAGCTTCTGCGACAATACAAAGATCAGGAATTGTACGGGAAAGCGTCTGGCGAGGCTGCGCGACCAGCCGTGTGCGGGCAGGTGCGCCCACGCGTGCTGCGCGCGGCTGCTGCTGCGAGCTCCGGCATTCCACCTCCTCCCCACCCGAACTCATGCGCCGCTCGCTTCCGTCCGAACCCTCGCCCATTTCCACTCAGCCGCGCAACGACTGGCAGACCATCCTGTCGCTCTTGCCGTATCTCGCCACGTACAAATGGCGCGTCGTCTTCGCGCTGAGCTGCCTGATCGGCGCGAAGATCGCCAATCTCGGCGTGCCGATCGTGATGAAGCGCATCGTCGACAGCCTCGCGTCGGTGCAGCATCTCACTGCGCTCGGCCGCGCTCATGATTCGCCGGGCATCGTGCTGCTCGGCGGGGTCGGTCTGCTGGTGGTCGCGTATGCGGTGGTGCGCCTCTCCACGTCGCTCTTCACCGAGCTGCGCGAGATTCTCTTTTCCAAGGTCACCGAGAGCGCCGTGCGCCAACTCGCGCTCAAGGTGTTCCGGCATCTGCATGGCCTGTCGTTGCGTTTTCATCTTGAGCGGCAAACGGGCGGCATGTCGCGCGACATCGAACGCGGCACGCGCGGCATTACGCAGCTCATTTCGTATTCGCTGTACAGCATTCTGCCGACGCTCGTCGAAGTGGGCCTCGTGCTGGGCTTTTTCGTCGTCAAATACGAGGCGTATTACGCGGTGGTCACGTTTGTGGCGCTGGCCGTGTACATCGTTTTCACGGTGAAGGTGACCGAATGGCGCACGCATTTTCGCCGCACGATGAACGATCTCGATTCAAAGGCGAACTCGCGTGCAATCGACTCGCTACTGAACTACGAGACGGTCAAGTACTTCGGCAATGAAGAGTGGGAAGCGAACCGTTACGACGAAAACCTGAAGCGCTATCGCACGGCGGCAATCAAGTCGCAACGCTCGCTGTCGGCGCTGAACTTCGGGCAGCAGGCGATTATCGGCACGGGCCTCGTGTTCATTCTGTGGCGCGCAACCGAAGGCGTGATGGCCGGGCGCCTCACCCTCGGCGATCTCGTTCTGATCAACACGTTCATGCTGCAGCTTTATATTCCGCTCAATTTTCTCGGCGTGGTGTATCGCGAGCTCAAGCAGAGTCTCACCGACATGGACCGCATGTTCACGCTGCTCGGCGCCGCGCAGGAAGTGCCGGACGTGCCTGATGCGCCCGCGCTGCAGGTGAGCGGCGCGCAGGTGCGCTTTGAACACGTGAACTTCTCGTATGAGCCGGCGCGGCAGATTCTTCACGACGTGAGCTTCACGATTCCCGCCGGCACCACGACCGCGGTGGTCGGGCATAGCGGCTCGGGCAAGTCGACGCTCGCGCGGCTGATGTTCCGCTTCTACGATCTGGATCGCGTGACGGGCGGCGCGATCACCATCGACGGTCAGGACATTCGCGACGTCGCGCAGGCCTCGCTGCGCGCTTCGATTGGCATCGTTCCGCAGGATACGGTGCTGTTCAACGATTCGATCTACTACAACATCGCCTATGGACGGCCTTCGGCAACGCGCGAGGAAGTCATTGCGGCGGCGCGCGCCGCGCATATCCACGAGTTTATCGAGGGGCTGCCCAAGGGTTACGACACGCCGGTCGGCGAGCGCGGCCTGAAGCTCTCGGGCGGCGAGAAGCAGCGCGTAGCCATTGCGCGGACCATCCTGAAGAATCCGCCCATTCTGCTGTTCGACGAAGCGACTTCGGCGCTCGATTCGCGTTCGGAGCGCGCGATCCAGCATGAACTCGATCAGATTGCGCGCGAACGCACGACGCTCATCATCGCGCACCGGCTGTCCACTGTCGTGCACGCTCAGCAGATCATCGTGATGGACAAGGGGTGCATTGTCGAACGCGGCACGCATGCCGAACTGTTGCGCGCCAATGGGCTGTTCGCGCAGATGTGGGCGCTACAGCAGCAACGGGCGGCCGAGGCGTCGCAAACAGCGGAGAGTGCCGGCGCCGCAGTCGTGCCGGACAGCGCGGATTTGCCGGCGCGTTGAGCGCTTCTCTGCGCAGCTCGCGGCGCTCAGCCTGCGCGCAAACGCCTGTCCAGTTGTTCGAGCTGGGCCGGCGTGCCGACGTTTTCCCACAAGCCCTCGTATAGCTCGCCGGTTGCGAGGCCGCGCACGATCGTTTCGCGGTAGTACGGTCTCAGCGCGCGCCGTGTGCCGCGCGGCAGATCGCGGAACATGCGCGTGTCGTAGAGCCCGATGTTGCCGAAGGTGAAGCGCGGTCCGGCATCGAGCGACAAAACCTCGCCGTTGAGAGCAAAGTCTCCTTCCGGATGAAACGGCGGATTGGGCACCATCACGAGGTGCATGCCGGGTTCGGGCAAGGCCTTCAATGCCTCGGCGCGCGCGCTCAGTGCGCTGTAATCGAAATCCGCGTACACGTCGCCGCTTACCGCGACGAACACTTCGCTCGCACCGTCGTTTTCGAGCAGCGGCAGCGCTTGCACGATGCCGCCCGCGGTTTCCAGTGCTTCCCGCTCGGGCGAATAGCGCAACTCGAGGTTCCAGCGCGAACCGTCGCCGAGCGCGGCTTCTATCTGCTCGCCGAGCCACGCGTGATTGATGACGATGGTCTGAAAGCCCGCGCGCGCGAGCCGTTCGATCTGCCACACGACGAGCGGCTTACCGCCGGCTTCGAGCAAGGGCTTGGGGCGCGTGTCGGTCAGCGGACGCATGCGCTCGCCGCGGCCGGCGGCGAAAATCATCGCTTTTTTCAGGGACATTGTGCTTATTCAGAACGTGTAGCCAACTTCGTTCGCGCGCCCTTCGAGCTCGTCAAGCAGCTTCGCGAACGGACGCAGCGGCGCATAGCGCTCGGCCACTTTGCGCGCATAGCCGATGAAGCGGGGCAAGTCGTTCATGTAATGCGGCTTGCTGTCGCGATAATTGATGCGGCAGAAAAGACCCAGTACCTTGATGTGCCGTTGCAGACCCATCCATTCGATCTGACGGTAGAACTCGCCGAAGTCGGGGTCGACGGGCAGGCCGGCTTTTTTCGCGCGCTCCCAGTAGTACACGAAGCAGTCGAGCTCGAACTCTTCGTCCCAACTGAGAAAGGCGTCGCGCAACAGCGAGGCCAAGTCGTAAGTGATCGGGCCGTACACTGCGTCCTGGAAGTCGAGCACGCCCGGGTTGGTCTGCTTTGCCGTGTTGGCTTCGCCGGGAGCCCCGCTGGCCGTCTCCATCACCATCAGATTGCGCGGCATGAAATCGCGCAACATGAACACTTGCGGCTGCGCCCGTGCGCTGGCAATCAGCAGCGCGAAAGTGCGGTCCAGCACGCCGCGCGTGTTCTCGTCGACCTCGCGCGTGAGGTGCCTGCCGATGAACCACTCGGGCATCAACTCCATCTCGCGGCGCAGGAACGCTTCGTCGAAGGGCGGCAGCACGCCTTCACGCGAGGCGAGTTGCCAGCGGATCAGCGCGTCGAGCGCGTCGCGCATCAGCGTGCGCGCGCGGCGCGAGTCGTTGTTCTGTTGCGCGGCAGAGAGCGCGCCGAGGTACGACGCGGTGCCCAGGTCGGTGACGAGCATCAGGCCCGCGTCGAAATCCACTTCCAGAATGCGCGGCACATGCACGCCGGCCGCTTCGAGCAACCCGGCGACCTGCACGAACTCGCGGCATTTCTCGGGCGGCGGGGCGTCCACGGCGATCAGCGTGCCCATGTTTTCGCCTTGCGCGGCCTTACCGGCGAGCCGGAAATAGCGGCGAAAACTGGCGTCGGACGAAGCCGGCGCGAGCGTGCCGAGATCGAGCGCATAGCGCTGCGCATGGCTTTGCAGCCAGGCCGTGAGCTGAGCGAGGCGGCTGTCGCCGCGAGGGGGTGTGAGTTCTTGGGAAGGAGGCAGCGTCATGAAAACCGGCGGCAAATTCAGAGGGGCAACGTCTTGCCATATAATACCCCACGACTTTTTTGACGCGACTCACGCCAGCTTTCGCGTATTCCGCTTTACCGCCCGCCTCACCGTTCGGAGATTGTAAATTTGATGTGCAGCCGACTGTCACGGTCGAGGTGTGCAGGCGGTGGATCGTGACTGCAAGGCTGACGGACGGGCCGATTCGCCAAATGATACATGCCGCCTAGACAGCTTTCCCAAACGAATCCCTCTTGTGCCGCGATGCCGCGCAAAAGGCGGCTCGTCGCGGCGTTAATCGCCGTTCCGGGCCTCGTGCCCGCGCTTGCTCACGCCCAGCTGGCCGGCGAGGCCGCGCAGCCGCAACCAATCGACCCACCGTGGGGCATGCGGCTCGCTCCGCAGCTCGAAGACCATGTGCTGCAGCCGGGACAGAAGCCGGCCACCTTCGTGCTCGGCGACTCGACCAACGGCACGACAGACCAGGACATGGCGGTAAAGGGCGCAGCGGAAGTGCGCCGCAATACCGTGGTGATCAAGGCCGACGCGCTGCATTACGATCAGGACACGGACATGGCCGATGCATACGGCCAGGTCCGCCTGAACAACAACGGTACGACGTTTGCCGGGCCTGAAGCGCATCTGCGCGTCGATTCCAGCGAAGGCTTCATGACCGCGCCCAAGTACCGCTTCAACGTGACGGGCGGCTCGGGCAGCGCGGAGCGCGTCGATCTGCTCGACAACGAGCGTTCGGTATTCACGAAGGGCACCTACACGGCCTGCGCCTGCGCGGACAATCCGGCGTGGTACATCAAAGGCAGCGAGTTCGATTTCGACACGGGCGCCGACGAAGGCGTGGCCTACAACAGCGTGCTGTTCTTCCAGGGCGTGCCGGTGTTCGCGTCGCCGTGGCTGTCGTTTCCGCTGTCGGGCGAGCGGCGCAGCGGTATTTTGCCGCCCACCTTCTCGCTCAGTTCGACGAACGGCTTCGAGCTCTCGGTGCCGTATTACTTCAACATTGCGCCCAATCGCGATCTGACGCTCACGCCGCGTCTGATCTCCAAGCGCGGTGTGCAGTTGCAGACTTCGTTCCGCTATCTGTCGCCCACCTATGCGGGCTCGATTACCGGCGAATTCCTGCCGAACGACCGGCTGACAAAGACCAACCGCTACGCGCTGTACATCCAGCACAACCAGAACTTCGGCAACGGGTTCGGCGGCTACATCTACTACAACAAGGTTTCGGACAACACCTATCCGGAAGACCTGTCGTCGTCGGTCAATCAGTTCATGAACGGCACCCAGCTCCTGTATCAGCAGGAAGCGGGATTGACGTACAACAACGGCCCGTGGTCCGTGCTCGCGCGCGAGCAGCACTGGCAGACGCTCACGCCTTCGGTCGCGCCGTATGGCCGCGAGCCGCAATTGAACGTGAAGTACGCGAAGTACAACGTGGGCGGTTTGGACTTCGGCGCCGAAGCGGACTACACGAACTTCCGCATCACGACCGCGGACATGACCCAGGGTCAGCGGGTGATGTTCAACCCGTACATTTCGTATTCGGTGGTGGGGCCGGGTTACTTCGTCACGCCGAAGGTGCAGTGGCACTTCGCGTCGTATAACCTGAACAACATCAGCGGCGACGTGCCGGTTGGTACGCCGAAGAATTTCACGGAATCCATTCCGACGCTGAGCTTCGACACCGGCCTGATTTTCGACCGCTCGGTCCGGCTCTTCGGCGAGGATTACATCCAGACGCTCGAGCCGCGCCTGTACTACGTGTACACGCCGTATCGCAATCAGGCGTCCGCGCCGCTTTTCGATACCGCCGAATCCGACTTCGGCCTCGCGGAAATCTTCACGCCGAACACCTTTGTCGGCAACGACCGTATCGCAGACGCCAACCGGCTGACCGCGGCCATCACCACGCGCTTCATCAACCCGGCAACGGGCGACGAGCGCGCGCGCTTCGTGATCGCGCAGCAGTACTACTTTCAGGACCAGCGCGTCACGCTGCTGCCGAATCAGACGAGCACGCAGGCCACGCATTCCGACCTGATCGTAGGTGCGTCGCTCAAGCTGGGGGCCGGTTTCGCCTCGGAAACTGCGTTCCAATATAATGCGGACAACAACCAGCTGGTCAAGACGAGCGTCGGTTTCGGGTTCAGTCCGGCAACCGGCAAGGTGCTCAACGTCGCGTATCGTTACACGCGCGCGAACACTACGCTCGATAACCAGCCGATCAACCAGGTGCTGGTTTCGGGGCAATGGCCGCTGTCGCATCGGGTGTTCGGAGTCGGGCGGTTCAATTACGACCTGGGCGGGCATCGGATCGTCGACGGACTGGTCGGTCTGCAGTACGACGCCGACTGCTGGACGCTCGGCGCCGGCATTCAGCGCTACGCAAACGGGCTGAATACGTCGGGGCAGCATCAGTCGAGCACGCGCTTTCTTGCGCAGTTGACGTTCAAGGGTTTGTCGAGCGTCGACAACGGGCTGATTGCCGCGTTCCGCAGCAGCGTGGCGGGCTATACGCCGCTGCCGCCACCGCCCCCGCCGGAGTCGCGGTTCATCAATTACGAATGACGCTCGCCCGGTCATTCATCGAATGCGAAAAGACGGGCCAGGCGTGCCCGACATCATTGGAGTATCTGTGGCAATCATGAAAAAGCTTCGCTTGGCAACGCTCGCGGCAGGTCTTGCCGCCGTGGCGTCTTTCGTGTCGGTCGCGCCGGTACAGGCGCAGGCGCTCGCCGGCAACCGCGGCCAGACTGTCGACACGATTGCCGCCGTGGTCAACAACGGTGTCATCACGCGGCGCGAGCTCGACGAGCGCGTGGGCCTGATTGCGCGGCGTCTGAACCAGCAGAACGCGCCGGTTCCGCCGGCCGACCAGTTGCGTCAGCAGGTGCTCAACCAGATGGTGCTGGAGCGCATCCAGTTGCAGAAGGCGAAGGAAGTCGGCATCAACATCGACGACGCGGCTGTGCAGAAAACGCTCGAGCGGCTCGCCCAGGCCAATAACCTGTCGCTCGACACCTACCGCGCGCGTATCGAGGCGCAGGGCGTGCCTTGGGCCACGTTCACGAGCGACGCGCGCACCGAGCTCACGCTTTCGCGTCTGCGCGAGAAGGAAGTGGACAGCAAGGTCACGGTGTCGGACGCGGAAGTTGCGAACTACATTGCGAGTCAGCGCGGCCCGAATGCCGGCGCGACGAGCGACCTGCACATGCAGCACATTTTCCTGAAGGCGCCGCTGAACGCGCCGCAAACGGACATCGAGGCGGCGCAGAAGAAGGCCGACGCGTTGCTCGCCGAAGCGAAGGGCGGCGCCAGTTTCGAAAGGCTCGCAAAGTCGAATTCGCAGGCGCCGGATGCTGGCAAGGGCGGCGACATGGGCTACGCGTCGCCGTCGAAGCTGCCGCCGGAGTTCGTCAAGGCAGCCTCTGCGCTGCGTCCGGGGCAGGTCAATCCGGAAGTCATCCGCACCAACGACGGCTTTGAAATCGTGCGTCTCGTTGACCGCCGCGCCGGTCAGGGCGCGAGTTCTGACGCGCCGAAGCTCGTGCAAACGCACGTGCGTCACATCCTGCTGCGCGTGGGCGACGGCATGTCGGAGCCGCAAGCGCGTCAGAAGCTGCTGGAAATCAAGCGGGAAATTGCCGCGGGCGGCGACTTCGCGAAGTTCGCTCACACTTATTCGCAAGACGGTTCGTCGTCGCAAGGCGGCGACCTCGGCTGGATCAGCCCGGGCGAAACGGTGCCGGAATTCGAGCGTGCGATGAACACGCTGCAGGACGGCCAGATCAGCGACCCGGTGCGCAGCGAATACGGTTATCACCTGATTCAGGTGCTGGAGCGCCGCGAGGCCCAAGGCTCCATTGCCCAGCAAATGGACCTCGCGCGCCAGGCCATCGGTCAGCGCAAGGCGGAGCAGGCTTACGCCGACTGGCTGCGCGAACTGCGCGACACCGCTTATGTCGAAGTAAAGCCCGATCTGTCTAGCATTCAGTAATCGCCATGAACACCGCCGCCCCGTCCGCCCGCTTGCCGTTGCAGATCGCGATCACCACCGGCGAGCCGGCCGGCGTCGGTCCCGAGCTCACGGTGCAAGCGCTGGCCGGCGCGGCAACGCACTGGCCTGGCGCGCACTTCACGGTGCTGGGCGATGCGGCGCTTCTTGCGGAGCGCGCGCGCGCAGTGGGCGTGGACTGGAATGCGCTGCAGGGGGACGCCCCGCGCATTCGCGTGCAGCATCGGCCGCTCGGCGCGCCGGCGATCGCGGGCACGCTGAACGCCGCTAACGGGCGCTACGTGCTCGACCTGCTTGACAGCGCGATAGACGGCGCGATGGCCGGCAGTTTCGACGCAATCGTCACCGCGCCGCTGCAAAAAAGCACGATCAACGACGCGGGCGTGTCCTTTACCGGCCACACCGAATATCTGGCGGAACGCACGCACACGCCGCGCGTGGTCATGATGCTGGCGGGCACCGGCAAGCGTCCACTGCGCGTCGCGCTCGCCACCACCCATCTGCCGCTCAAGGACGTGTCCGCCGCGCTTTCCATCGAGGGGCTCGTTCAAACGCTGCGCATTGTCGATCACGACTTGCGGCATCACTTCGGCCTGCCGGCGCCGCGCATCCTGGTGACGGGGCTCAACCCACACGCGGGCGAAAACGGCTATCTGGGCCGCGAGGAAATCGACGTCATCTCGCCGGCGCTCAAGCTCGCGAACGGTGAGGGCATCGACGCGCGCGGTCCCTATCCGGCCGACACGCTGTTTCAGCCGCGTTATCTGGACGAAGCCGACTGCGTGCTCGCGATGTTCCACGATCAGGGCTTGCCGGTGCTGAAGTACGCAACGTTCGGCGAAGGCATCAACATTACGCTCGGCTTGCCGATCATCCGCACGTCGGTCGATCATGGAACCGCGCTGGATCTCGCGGGTACCGGCCGCGCCGACGCGGGTAGCCTGATCGCCGCGATCGACACGGCGGTTTCCATGGCGCAACATCGCCGCGCGGGTTGATTCAACGCGGCTTATACCGCGCTCGTCATCCAGCGTGACTTAACGCGGGTGGCCTCACGTTGCTGATTCGGCCTCGGTGATTCAGCGTCGTAGCAGCAGCCGCGCGCGTGGTCTTTTTTCAAGCAGTTCTCACTCTTTAGCGTTTTTCCGATGTCCACCAGCAGACAGCAGCAAGGCCGGCACCAAGGTCATATCGCGCGCAAGCGTTTCGGTCAGAACTTTCTGGTCGACATGGGCGTGATCGATTCGATCGTCGACGTGATCCGGCCGCAGCGCGGCGAGCGCATGGTCGAAATCGGGCCGGGGCTCGGCGCGCTCACCGAGCCGCTGATCGAGCGTCTTGCAACGCCCGAGGCGCCGCTGCACGCCGTCGAACTGGACCGCGATCTGATCGGGCGTCTGAAAAACAAGTTCGGCGCTTTGCTCGAGCTGCATGCGGGCGACGCGCTCGCGTTCGACTTCGGCTCGCTCGCGGCCCCGGGCGACGCGCCGTCGCTGCGCATTGTCGGCAACCTGCCGTACAACATTTCGAGCCCGCTGCTGTTTCACCTGACGTCGTTCGCGCACCGCGTCATCGATCAGCACTTCATGCTGCAGAACGAAGTTGTCGAGCGGATGGTGGCCGAGCCCGGCACGAAGGCATTCAGCCGTCTTTCGGTGATGCTGCAGTACCGCTATGTGATCGACAAGCAGCTCGACGTGCCGCCCGAGGCATTCCAGCCGCCGCCGAAAGTGGATTCGGCCATCGTGCGCATGATTCCGTATGCGCCGCACGAACTCACGCCGGTCGACGAGCGCGTGCTCGGTGAGGTGGTCACCGCCGCCTTTTCGCAGCGGCGCAAGATGCTGCGCAATACGCTCGCCGCACTGCGTGATACGGTGGATTTCGACGCGATCGGCTTTGATCTGCAGCGCCGCGCCGAAGACGTGCCGGTGGCTGAATATGTGCGCGTGGCGCAGCTCGTGGCGGCCAAAGGCTGAGCGCGCGCGGCCGCGCCTGGCCGGCGTTCGCGCTAGCTTGCCGCGCGCTTGCCCGGCGCATTGACGAGCGCGATGCCTGTCAACACCAGCGCCGCTGCCATGAGAAAGCGTAGGCTGAACGACTCGCCGAGCAGCAGCACGCCGAAGGTCACGCCGAAAAGTGGCGTGAGAAACGAGAACACCGACAGCCGCGACGCGACATAACGCGTGAGCAGCCAGAACCACAGCAAATAGCTGACGAACGCCACCACCACGGCCTGATACGCGAGGCTCGCAACCGCGAGCGGCGTGATGGCGTCGACGTGCGCCTCGCCGAGCGCGAGGGCCAGCGCGAGCAGCACCACGGCAGACACCGTGAGTTGATAGAAGAGCGTCTTGCTCGCGCTCGAATGCGCGAGCCGGGTCGCCCGCACCACCACGGTCGTCGCGGCCCATGCGACGCCCGCCAGCACGCCGAGCCCGTCACCAGCCACGCCGGCCAGCGACGAGCCGCGGCCGGCCGCGCCATGCAGGAAGCCATCCGCGAAAGCCAGCGTTATACCGGCGAACGCCACGACAATGCCGAGCCATTGGAAGGGCCGCATCCGCTCGCCTTCGACGAACCAGTGCAGGCCGAGCGCCGTGAAGCACGGCGCGGTGTAGAGAAACACCGCCATGCGCGACGCACTGGTCAGCGTGAGGCCAAGGAAGATACACACGAACTCGGCGGCGAACAGTATGCCCGCCAGCAGGCCGGCGCCGAGCGTGCCGTCGTCGCGAAAGAGCGGCGTGCCGCGTGAGCGAGCCCATCCCCACACCAGCAGCGCTGCGATGGTGGAGCGCAAACCCGCCTGAAAGAGCGGCGGCAGCGCCGCATTGGTGGTCTTGATCGCCACTTGCTGGAAGCCCCAGATCGCGCATAGGCCGACCATCAGCAGAACCGCAAAACTATCGGGGGCGCGACGCGTAGGCAGGGCAGTGGTGCTCATGGGGCAATGTGTGTAGCTCGAGGCAAGACAGGTTGAACGGCGCAGCCCGTACGATAGCAAACCCGCTTGCCTGTGCAGCCGATCACCCCATCGCCTACGCGTGCTTCTCGCAAGTCGCAAGTTATTTGCTGATTTGACGGACGCCGCGCAACGCTCGCGCAACATCTATTTCTTGCGTTGACGGTTTCGCGCTAAGGTTCGACGGAAGTTCTGTCGGTACAGTCACACGCGTCGGCGTCGAAGGTTCCGAACTTCCGTAGGAAGCCGCAGCAGCCGGCACTGCCCGCGTCAGCAGTCAGACTCTATCCGCGCGAAGCGGACCCGCTACGAGGAGAGCATATGATGACCCTGAGCAAAGGCGCGGCGGCAGTGGCGTTGATGGCGCTCGGTTGTCCGGCGGCGCAGGCGCAGTCCAGCGTGACGCTCTACGGCGTGGTCGACGAGAGCGTGCGCTATCTGACTCACGCGAACAAGGCCGGCGATTCGTCGCTCGGCCTCGGCACGGGCGGCATGACGCAAAGCCGCTGGGGCCTGAAGGGCGTGGAGGATCTGGGCGGCGGCTGGTCCACCTTCTTCAAGCTCGAGAATCGCATCTATATCAACAGTGGGCAGAGCGATCCGACCTTGCCGTTTTTCAATGAAGCGCAGATCGGCGTGCGCTCGAATTCCTACGGCCAGGTGATTCTCGGCCGTCAGTACAACGTCATGATTGAAGGGATCACGGTAAGCGGTTACGGCAGCAACCCGTGGATTCCGTACGACTTCAGCTTCCAGCCCGAAGTGACGATGACAGGCGGCATCTGGACCAGCAACCAGGTGCAGTATCAGGCGAAGTACAACGGCTTTAGCTTCGCGGCGGGCTATGCGTTCGGCGGCAACGCGGGCAACTCGTATGGCAGCCAGATCGGCGCGGCGGCGGCTTATGCGCCTGCGGGCGGACCGTTCACCCTCGGCGGCGCGTATGAGGAGTCGAAAGACTCGCTCAACGGCGCGTCGGCGAAAGCGTGGACCTTCGGCGGTTCCTACACGTGGGACAAGACGCGCTTTTCGCTGGGCTATATCGTCAATCGCGCCGACGCCGGCTTTTCCAGCTTCGCCAACGGACCATTCACGGCGCCTGTGCTTGCCGCGCTCAAATACACGGATTTCTCGCGGCGGCGCATGTTCATGGGCGGCATCACGCAACAGGTCGGCAACGCGTGGCATTTCGCGGCGAACGTTTGGCGGACATTGCAGGACGGCAAGACCGCCGCGAAAGACGGCTCGGCATGGCAATACCAGCTTGTGGCCGACTACGCGCTGTCAAAGCGCACGGACATCTACGTCGAGGGCGACTATTCGCTGTATCGCGGCGATCTGATCGGCGCGCAATTGCAGGGCGTGAACGGCGTCGGGCTCGCGCAAAAGGGCTCGCAAATCGGCTTGATGGCGGGGCTGCGGCATCAGTTCTGAAGCGCGGCGATGTGCACTTCACGCGGGCCTGGTGAACGCTTTGCTGCCTGCAGCGGCGGTCGAATCCGGGTACATTTACGCTCTCGACATACCTCAAGCAACAGGGAGTACACGATGCGCCTGCTTCACACCATGCTCCGGGTCGGCGACCTGGACCGTTCGATCGCGTTCTACACCGAACTGCTCGGCATGAAGTTACTGCGTCGCCAAGATTATCCGGAAGGCAAATTCACCCTGGCATTCGTCGGCTACACCGACGAGCGCGACGGCACCGTCATCGAATTGACGCATAACTGGGACACGCCGTCGTATGACCTCGGCACCGGTTTTGGCCATCTGGCCGTCGAGGTGGAAGATGCGTATGCGGCCTGCGACAAGATCAAGGCGCAAGGCGGTACAGTCGTGCGCGAAGCCGGACCGATGAAGCACGGCACGACCGTGATCGCATTCGTGACCGATCCTGACGGCTATAAGATCGAGTTCATTCAGAAGAAAAAATAAGCGCCGTGTAGTGCCGAGGCCGCGCACCGTGTCATGTGAGGTTCGCGGCATGGCGCGGCGCTCGGGCAGTGACGCGGTCCTGCCGCGGCAAAGCTGCGCAGCGGGCGACTATAACGTCGGCAGCAACTCTGGCGGATGCGACTTCAGCGTCTGCCGCGCCTCGCGGAATTCCGGAAAAATCGATTCCACCGTTTGCCAGAAGCGCGGGCTATGGTTCATTTCCCGCAAATGCGCAAGCTCGTGCGCGACCACGTAGTCGATGATGGAAAGCGGAAAGTGGATCAGCCGCCAGTTCAGGCGAATCTTGCCGTCGCTCGAACAACTGCCCCAGCGCGTGGCCGCCGACGAAAGCGCATACGCGCGATAGTTGACGCCCAGCTTCTCGGCATAAATAGCGAGGCGCTCGCCGAACAGGCGCTTCGCCTCGCCCTGCAACCAGCCTTGCACACGGTCCTTGATCTGCTGCGGGTCGGCTTGCAGAGGCAGCGGCACTTGCAGCGCGCTATCTTGCGCGCTGAACGCGAGCGTGCCTTGCGGCGAGCCCAATTTCACGCGCACCGGCTGACCGAGATAGGGCACTTGCGCGCCGTCCTTCCAGTCCACCTTCGGCAACGCGCGCTGTTCAACACGCGTTTGCCATTCGATCAGCTTCGCGAAAATCCAGCGTTGCTTTTCCGTGATCGCGGTTTCTATATCGGCGAGTGTGACCCAGCGCGGCGCGGTGATCGTGAGTCCGGTGCTGTCGATGGCAAAGCCGATCGAGCGGCGCGCCGAACGCTTGAGCGCGTAATGTAGCGTGCGTGAACCGATGGTGAGGCTGCGCAGCTTGCTGCCGTCCGGTGCGAGCGGCACGACAGGCTGCTCACCCGGAGCGGAGGCGCTAGGCGCGGACGGGGAAGGGGACGACGACGTCGACCCCGGCTCGGCAAAGAGCGGGAGATCGAGTTGCCGGTTATCGAGCGCCGCAGCGGGCTGTGGCGTAGGAGACTTCTGCATCGGATTCGGCTTCGCGCTGTTACGCCTTCGAGGGCGTGGGCGCGTCAGATTGGTGCGGCGGCGGAACCGCTTTCCGCCGCGCGATACGCAGCGGGATCGATGCGACGCATTTCAGCTTCGATCCACTGTTCGACGCGCGTGTTCACTTCATCGGGCGTGAGCCCCGTTGTCTGAATCGGCTTGCCGATCGACACTGTGACTATACCCGCATATTTGAGAAACGAGTTGCGAGGCCACACGCGTCCGGCATTGTGCGCGATCGGCACGACGGGCGCGCCGGTGGCTATCGCGAAGCGCGCGCCGCCCGTCTTGTACTTGCCCTGCTTGCCGGTGGGCGTACGCGTGCCTTCCGGAAACATGATGACCCAGGCGCCTTCCGCCATGCGCGCCTTGCCTTGCCTGATGACCGACTCGAACGCGTATTTGCCTTCCTTGCGGTCGATGTGAACCATCTTCAGAAGGCCGAGCGCCCAGCCGAAAAACGGCACATACAGCAGTTCGCGCTTGAACACATAGCACAGCGGCCGCGGCATCAGTGCGGGAAACGCGAGCGTTTCCCATGCCGACTGGTGCTTGGAGAGCAGCACGGCCGGACCGTCGGGTAGATTCTCCATGCCTTGAATCGTGTAGCGGATGCCATTGAGCCAACGCGCCACTATGAGCGTGACGCGGCACCAGCCGGCCGCCATCCAGTAGCGTTTGTCGGCGCGCATGAACGGAAACGCGATAAAGCAGGCAATCGCGTACGGCACCGTGAACAGCACGAAGTAGATCAACAGCAGCAAGGAGCGGATGAAGCGCATCGGCGTGGTCTGTATGGGTTGAGGACGCGCGCGGTGCGCGTCATTCCTGGGCGTCGGCGAGAAAGTCGAGCACGAATGCGCGCAGATCGTCATGCACCACCGTGCCTTCCGGCAGGCCGCCGGCCGCGAGCGTCTTGCGGCCCTTGCCGGTCAGTACCAGATGCACCGGGTGGCCGAGCGCCGCGCCTGCTTGCAGATCGCGCATCGCGTCGCCGACCACGGGCGTATTCTCGGGATCGACCTCGAAGCGCTCGTTGATCATCTTCAGCATGCCGGGCTTCGGTTTGCGGCATTCGCAGTGGTCTTCTGCCGTATGCGGGCAAAAGAACACCGCGTCGATGCGCCCGCCGACGGCCGCCGCCATGCGATGCATCTTCAGATGCATCGCGTTCAGCGCATTCATGTCGAAAAGCCCCCGGCCTATGCCCGATTGATTCGTCGCGACCGCGACGCGATAACCGGCCTGGCTCAGACGCGCGATCGCTTCGAGCGAGCCCGGCAGCGCGACCCATTCGTCCGGCGACTTGATGAACGCTTCCGAATCGACGTTGATCACGCCGTCGCGATCGAGGATCACTACTTTCTTGGTCGGCATGGCGTGCGGCTCAGGCGGCGAGTCGGGAAATGTCCGCGACGCAATTCATTTGCTGATGCAGCGCGCCCAGCAACGCCAGACGGTTGGCGCGCAATGCCGGGTCTTCCGCGTTGACCATCACGTCGTTGAAAAACGTGTCGACGGGTTCGCGCAGCGCGGCAAGCGCAGTGAGCGCGCCTGTGTAATCGCGCGCGGCGAGTTGCGACTGTACGCGCGGCGCAACCTGCTCGAGCTGCGCGTGCAAGGCTTTCTCCGCCGCTTCGACGAGCAGCGCGGGTTGTACGCCGCCGCTCGCGGTTGCGCTTTCCGACTTCTTCAGAATGTTCGAGATGCGCTTGTTGGCGGCCGCGAGCGACGCGGCTTCCGGCAACGCGGCGAACTCGCGCACCGCAACGAGGCGCGCGACGATGTCGTCAAGACGAGTGGGTTCGAGCGCCAGCACCGCGTCGATTTCGCCTGGCGCATGGCCGCGTTCGCGCAACAGACCGCGCAGGCGGTCCATGCTGAATTCGTAGATGGCTTGTGTCGAATCGGTCACGTTGGGCAGCGCGGCGAATTGCGCGTGAGCTGTGCGCAGCAGTTGCACGAAGTCCACGGCCAGTTGCTTTTCGACCAGAATACGCAGCACACCGAGCGCGTGACGGCGCAGCGCGAACGGGTCTTTCTCGCCGGTGGGCTGCAGACCGATGCCCCAGATGCCGACCAGCGTTTCCAGTTTGTCGGCGAGCGCGACCACCGTGCCGGTTGCGGTAGCCGGCAGCGCGTCGCCCGAAAAGCGCGGCTGATAATGTTCCGAGCACGCGAGCGCGACTTCTTCCGGCTCGCCGTCGTGGCGCGCGTAATACGTGCCCATGGTGCCCTGCAACTCCGGGAATTCGCCGACCATGTCGGTGATCAGATCGGCCTTGGCCAGACGCGCGGCACGTTTTGCGAGCGCCACGTCGGCACCGATCAGAGCGGCGATTGCGCCCGCCAGCCCTTCGAGCCGCTCCACGCGTTGCAGCGCCGAGCCCAGCTTGTTGTGATATACGACGTTCGCGAGCAGCGGCACGCGCTCGGCGAGCGGCTTTTTCTTGTCCTGTTCGAAGAAGAACTTGGCGTCCGCGAGACGCGGGCGCACCACGCGCTCGTTGCCTTCGATAATGTCACCGGGCGTCGCCGTTTCGATATTCGACACGATCAGGAAACGCGAGCGCAGCTTGCCGTTCGCATCGGTCAACGCGAAGTATTTCTGGTTGGTCTGCATCGTGAGGATCAGACATTCCTGCGGCACTTGCAGGAATTCGTCCTCGAAGCGGCACGAATAAACCACCGGCCATTCGACCAGCGAGGTCACTTCGTCCAGCAGCGATTCGGGCATCACCACCTGGTCGCCGTCAGCGTGCGCGAGCAGATGCGTGCGGATGGTTTCCTTGCGATCCGCGAAGTTCGGTACGACGCGGCCTTTGTGCATGAGCGTGTCCACGTACGCATCGGCGTGCTGGATCTGCACGAAGCCTTCGGACATGAAGCGGTGACCGAGCGTGGTGTCGTCGGCGTCGATGCCGAGCGCGCTCACGGGCACGATCTGCTCGCCGTGCAGCGCGGTCAGGCGATGCGCCGGGCGCACGAACTGCACATTCGAGCCGTCCGGACGCTGGTAGGTCATGACCTTCGGAATGGGCAGCTTCGTCAGCGTTTCGTCGAGCGCCGCTTGCAGACCTTCTGCAAGCGTGGCGCCCGGCGCGGCGTAGCGCAGAAAGAAAGCTTCCGCCTTACCGTCTTGCGCGCGCTCCAGGTCGCTCACCGAAAAATCGGGGAAGCCGAGCGCAGCGAGCTTTTTCGCTAGCGGCGCGGTGGGCTGGCCGTCTTTGTCCAACGCGACGGAAACCGGCAGCACTTTCTCGCGCACATGCCTTTCCGGCGCCACGGCGCGCACGTTCTTCACCGTGACGGCGAGCCGGCGCGGCGTCGCGTAACGCTCGAACGACAGTTCGCCTTCAATCAGGTCGCGCGCCGCGAGGCGCTCTGCAATACCTTCGGCGAAGGCGTCGCCGAGACGGGCGAGCGCTTTGGGCGGCAGTTCCTCGGTCAGCAGTTCGACCAGCAGGGTAGCTTGATGGGGTTGAGTCATTTCTTGATGTTCTCGTCAGTCCGGGTCGATCTTGCGTTCGACTTTCAGCGGCGGCGCCCACGCGGGCTTGGCGGCGTCCTGCTCGTCGGTGGTGAGGCCGGGCACGCCGTGCACCGGATTGCCGAGCATCGGAAAGCCGAGCTTTTCGCGCGAGTCGTAGTAAGCCTGTGCGACGAGACGCGACAGCGCGCGAATGCGGCCGATATACGCCGCGCGCTCCGTCACTGAGATCGCGCCGCGCGCGTCGAGCAGATTGAACGTGTGGCCGGCCTTCAGCACCAGTTCATAAGCGGGCAAAGCGATCTGCGCTTCGATCATGCGCTTCGCTTCGGCTTCGTAGCTGTTGAAGAACGTGAACAGCAGATCGACGTTCGCGTGCTCGAAGTTATACGTGGACTGTTCGACTTCGTTCTGGTGATACACGTCGCCATAAGTGAGGCGGCGCGTTTCCGGGCCGTTCGGGCCTTGCTCTTCCCACTCGGTCCAGACGAGGTCGTAGACGTTCTCGACCTTTTGCAGGTACATCGCGAGACGTTCCAGACCGTAGGTGATCTCGCCGAGTACGGGCTTGCAGTCCAGGCCGCCCACCTGCTGGAAATACGTGAACTGGGTCACTTCCATGCCGTTCAGCCACACTTCCCAGCCGAGGCCCCATGCGCCGAGCGTGGGATTTTCCCAGTCGTCCTCGACGAAACGCACGTCGTTCTGTTGCAGGTCGAAGCCGAGCGCTTCGAGCGAGCCGAGATACAGATCGAGGATATTTTCCGGCGCGGGCTTGAGCACCACCTGGTACTGGTAATAGTGCTGCAGACGGTTCGGGTTCTCGCCATAGCGGCCGTCTTTCGGGCGGCGCGACGGCTGCACGTAGGCGGCGCGCCACGGCTCCGGGCCGACCGCGCGCAGGAACGTGTGGACGTGCGAGGTGCCCGCGCCGACTTCCATGTCGATCGGCTGGAGCAACGCGCAACCCTGCTTGTCCCAATAGGACTGCAGTGTCAGGATGATTTGCTGAAACGTGAGCATGAAGTGCCTTTCGGGCATGAGGCCGCGCCGCAGGCGCAGAGGCACGCGGGGCGACCGTGGAGCGAAGTGCTAAACCCGTGATTTTAACGCAAAGGCGGGGGGTATCCGGTTTGCGGGAGGATGGCATCACAAATGCCTTCGCGCCTTGGTCCAACTGCCGATGGCGACTTCAGCCTTTCGATACGACCAGGCGGTGAGTCGCGCCCAATGGTCCGAACTATGAATTCGCTGACGCCTTGGATCTACATGCATTGAGAGCTGCCACACTTGAGTCGCTGACGCCGAACCGGTACCTGCAATAATCGGCAAAGCGCACGCGGTCGCGCGGCGATAACCGATCGATTGGGAGATCGTCGCCCTCGGTCGCGTACGGATCGTAGAACTCTATCTGCAGCGTCGGATAGCGCTTGATAAAGAGCGTGGTTTGTGTTTCGTGGTCCCGATATGAGCGGACATAGCCGGTGTATTCGACTGCCAACAAGGCAAACCCGGCAACCGCTATTACTGCGGCCAGTCGTAATTTCCCGATTGCGTTCACGGTGCATTGAGCCCGGTCGACCTGCGCATTTCCTCCACAAGCGCGAGACCAGCATTGCCCGGGCAAATTTTGCCCTCGCCCAATTGGCCTGGATATTCCCGGTGACCGCCGAGGGTCGTGATATTGAAGAATTCCTGCAGAACGCCAATGAGTGCCGCGAGCGATGACTTCTGCTGTTCAGACGCCTTCGGCTTCTGCTTCAGTCCCATCAGGCTAAGAAGTTTTGTTACTTTAGCGACTCCGTCATGACCCTCGCCAGGCATTGCCAGGTTTTCCAGTAACACGATACCGACTACTCCTTTGTTGTAATTGTGCACGTGTTCACCCTTAAATCGAATGTCCCGCCCCTCGAATACATTCCCGAAACAGTCGAGCGCGTAGTGGTAGCCGATGTCGTCGCTTGCGGCGATAGCGCGGCCCATTTGCATGTCCTGAATGTCCTGCAACTGCAGAGCCGCTGGCCCACATGCGAAACTGCGTCCTGCATGATGGACTGCGATTTTTGTATAGTCCCAGTCGTCGCGCATTGCTGGCGCGCGGTTCTTGTGTGCCGCCCAATTTGACCTTTCAACGAAATTTATGTGTAGTCGGCGTATGCGATTGATGAGCGCCTGGCGTGTCGCAGCGCGGTCATTGACTGGAATCGAGATGACTTCGCCGGTCTCGCTTCGAGGTGTGGTTTGTGAGTGCGTCCAGTGATTAACGCTGTAATCAGTCATGTCAGAGTCCCGGGCCCGGCGCAAGCTCACGCCTCGGTGACGAAAAAACGACATGGATGCGGAATTCCGCGGAGCGGTCAGTCTCCAGGTGTACGTACCCGTTTGCGTCCGTTTTTCCCGAGAGTTGATCGCCTTCCACGCTTGCAATGAAACGCCGATTCTTCAGCGGCTCACCGGTCACACTGTCGTACACGAAGATGCTTTGCGAATACCGGTTAGACGACGGGGACGCAGATGCGGAGTATCGCGAGACCGATTGATCCGCAGGAGGCGTAAGCCTTAGTTCGTCACGATTCAGTTGCTGATAGGAGTCGTTTTGAGACGCGGTCATAACGGGAGACGGCTCGCAGTTGCACACGCAAATGTCGCCGTCCAGGGCCGCTTCTCTGCTCATCAAGGTATAGGACAGGCGCGGCCCTCGTCCAACGATTACGCCGGTCGTCTTGCAGGTCGGGCAGTAGACCTTCGCACCAAGATATGTCATCGCTATTCCTTGGTGCGTACAGGTCTCCTCGCCTTCGAGTACAACACCGCCAGCCGACGACTGATCTCCCTTTTTCAAATAATACCGACGCATGCGCTTCCTTTGATGTATCAAATAGATCGCGATCGCGCGACGCTTTCGGTGAATCAAGTTGTTTGCCGCGCGGCTGGCGCCAATTTACGTTTTGTCGCAGCGCTTGTATATAAGAGCGTTTCTGTAACATTCCTAATTGCCGCGGGTTGTTCAGAGACTTACGAAAGGCGGCTCTCCCGCGAGGCGCTTTACGCCACCGCCAACTCGACCTTCGGCGAAAACGAATCGCTGCGCGCAACCGGCCACCACTTCTCATACAGCGAGTAACGGTAGTTCCCATTGAGAAGATCGTTTGGCTCGAGATACTTCAACAGTTCCGACATGAGCTGCACCTCATGCGACGACACCCGCCGCACGATGTGATGAGCGCGCAGTTCCGCCGGATGTTTCAGCCCTGCGGCCTGAACGATTTCCTTCAGCGCGTGCAACGTGTTGTGGTGGAAATTGAACACGCGGTCTGCCTTATCCGGCACCACGAGCGCACGCTGACGCACCGGGTCTTGCGTCGCGACGCCGGTCGGGCAGCGCCCCGTGTGGCAGGTTTGCGCCTGAATGCAGCCCACCGCGAACATGAAGCCGCGCGCGGCGTTGACCCAGTCCGCGCCGATCGCAAGCGTCTTCGTGATGTCGAACGCCGTGATCATCTTGCCGCTCGCGCCGATGCGAATGCGTTGCCGCAAGCCGATGCCCACCAGCGTGTTGTGCACGAGCAGCAAGCCTTCCTGCAACGGCACGCCGACATGATCGGTGAATTCGAGCGGCGCGGCGCCGGTGCCGCCTTCCGCGCCGTCCACGACGATGAAGTCCGGCAGAATGCCCGTCTCCAGCATCGCCTTCGCAATGCCGAAGAATTCCCACGGATGCCCGATGCACAGCTTGAATCCCGTCGGCTTGCCGCCTGACAGCGTGCGCAGCCGCTCGACGAATTCCAGCAGACCGCGCGGGGTTGAAAACTCGGAATGCGTGGCCGGCGAAATGCAGTCGCGGCCCATCGGCACGCCGCGCGTTTCCGCAATTTCAGGCGTGATTTTCGCGGCCGGCAATACGCCGCCGTGACCGGGCTTCGCGCCCTGCGAGAGCTTCACCTCGATCATCTTCACCTGCGGCTCGGCGGCCTGCTTCGCGAATTTCTCGGCGCTGAAGGTGCCGTCGTCGTTACGGCAGCCGAAATAACCCGAGGCAATTTCCCAGATGATGTCGCCGCCATGCTCGCGGTGATACTTCGACATCGAACCTTCGCCGGTGTCGTGCGCAAAGTTGCCTTTCTTCGCGCCGAGATTCAGCGCCATGATCGCGTTTGCGGAGAGGGAGCCGAAGCTCATCGCCGAAACATTGAAGATCGACATCGAATAGGGCTGCGCGCGCTCGGCGCCAACCACGATGCGAAAGTCGTGGCTGTCGAGCGTGGTGGGCGCGAGCGAGTGGCTGATCCATTCGTGCGCGACGGCCTTTACGTCCAGTTCCGTGCCGTAGGGGCGGCTGTCCACGTCGTTCTTTGCGCGCTGATAGACGATGCTGCGTTGAGCACGCGAGAACGGCTTTTCGTCGGTGTCGCCTTCCACGAAATACTGGCGGATTTCCGGGCGGATGAATTCGAACAGGAAACGCAGATGCCCCCACAGCGGATAGTTGCGCAAGATCGCGTGGCGTTGCTGAGTCAGATCGAACAGGCCGAGAGCGACGAGCGCGAGCGGCACCGCGAGCCATAACCACGAAACCAAACGAGCCGCGGCGAGCGCCGCGCACAGGGCGAGGAGCGCGACGGCGCACCACATGGCCAGATAACGTCGAGAAAACATGCAGACTCCGGTGCAGTGAATCGTCACGGAGGGATTGCACGCGCTCAAAGCGCGGGCGGATCCACCGTGCGGGAAACGAGCGACTGCCTGGCGGGAAGCCGCAAGCGCGTCGATGATACGGTTCAAACCCGGCGGCTCGAAAGAGCAGACTCGCAACAACCGGCGTTGCAACGGGCCGTCTGAGAAACGGCGCTAGCGTCCGCCCAGCAGTGCGGCCTTTTGCGGCGTGCGCGCGGCCGGCTGCCCGGTCGCCGCATGTTCAATGATGCCGCCGCCCAGGCACACGTCGCCATCGTAGAGCACGGCGGATTGCCCCGGTGTGACGGCCCATTGCGCGTCGCTGAAGGTCAGTTCGAACAGGCCTTCGCCATGGGTTGCCGCGCCGCTCGCAGTGCTGAACGTACAGCGAGCGTCGGCTTGCCGGTAGCGCGTTTTCGCGCCGCACGCGAAGCCTTCCGGCGGCGGCTCGCCCGCGACCCAGCTCGTGTTGCCCGCGCTGAGCGTATGACTGAGCAGCCACGGATGGTCGTGCCCTTGCGCGACATACAGCGTGTTCGAGGCGATGTCCTTGCCGGCCACGAACCACGGCTCGCCGCTGCCGTCCTTGCTGCCGCCAAGGCCAATGCCCTTGCGCTGGCCGAAGGTATAGAACGCGAGGCCGATGTGTTCGCCGACCACTTTGCCGTCGGTGGTTTTCATCGGGCCGGGCTTCGTCGGCAAATAGCGGTTCAGAAAGTCCCGAAACGGCCGTTCGCCGATAAAGCAGATGCCGGTCGAATCCTTCTTCTTCGCATTGGGCAGCGCGATCTGCTCGGCGATCTCGCGCACTTTCGTTTTCGGAATTTCGCCGAGCGGAAACAGTGTTTTCGACAACTGCGCCTGATTCAGCCGATGCAGGAAGTACGACTGATCCTTCGTGTGGTCGAATGCCTTGAGCAATTCGAAGCGGCCATTGTTTTCGCGCACGCGCGCATAGTGGCCGGTCGCGATGGTTTCGGCGCCGAGCGACATTGCGTGGTCCAGAAAGGCCTTGAACTTGATCTCGGCGTTGCAGAGCACGTCCGGGTTCGGCGTGCGCCCCGCCGAATATTCGCGCAGGAATTCGGCAAATACGCGGTCCTTGTATTCGGATGCGAAGTTGACCGCTTCCACGTCGATGCCGATCAGATCCGCGACCGACACCACGTCGATCCAGTCCTGACGCGTCGAGCAGTATTCGCTGTCGTCGTCGTCTTCCCAGTTCTTCATGAACAGGCCGACCACGTCGTAGCCCTGTTCCTTCAGCAGCCACGCGGTGACCGACGAATCGACGCCGCCCGACATGCCTACTACGACTTTCTGCTTGCTCATAAGATGCTCACTGGGTACTGCATGACTTCATGGATCGTGGGTCGCGGGTCGAAGCTCGCGCTTGCCGCGAGGTTTATCTCGAAGTTTGTCTTTTGGGCCCGACCGAATGCGTGTGCACGAAGTCGAGCGGGAAACGCCGGCCCGCGAGGTAGTCGTCGATGCATTGCATGACGAGCGGCGTACGGTGCCGGTGCGGGCAGGCGCGCAGCTCTTCTGCGCTCATCCACAAGGTCTGGACGATGTCCGGATCGAGCGCGCGTGCCGCCTCGGGTTCGCCGCCGGCGCCGCAATAAGTGAAGCGCAGATAGGTGACGCCGGCGCTTTCCGGCCGCTCGAAATGCGTCATGTACATGCCGACCAGCGCCTCGGGCGTGAACGGATGAGCCGTTTCTTCGAGCGTTTCGCGAATCACCGCTTCCAGCAGCGTTTCGCCGGCTTCAAGATGACCGGCCGGCTGGTTCAGGCGCAGGCCGGCGGACGTGTGCTCCTCGACCATGAGAAAGCGCCCGTCACGCTCGACGATGGCCGCGACGGTCACGTGCGGCAGCCAGGTTTCCGGTTTCATGGGTGCGCATTTTACCGTTTATGCCGGCGAACTGCCGGGAAGCGGGCGACAGTACCAGGCGACCATTAGCAGCAAACCTGACGCGTCGTCCGGTACGAGCAGCCGGTTGCCCATGTCCGCCCTCGCGCGGCCGGCTTAACCCGCCGCCTCGGGCCCATGCTTTCTCGGCAACCCGGATTGTCCCCGATTTCTGCGGACCCCCGGGTTTCGGGTAAAGTGAGGCGTTAGCCGTTGCACTTGCAAGCCGGCGTGCCTCGTCGGCCGATCTGTCGTCAAACAGTAAGTCGAGGAGGAACAATGCACATCGGAGTGCCAGCCGAGACGCGCGCGCACGAAACCCGCGTCGCCGCGACGCCCGAAACCGTCAAGAAGTACGTGGCTTCCGGCCATCGGGTCACCATCCAGAGCGGCGCCGGCGCCGGCGCGAGCTTTCCCGACGACGCTCTCGCCGCAGCCGGCGCGGAAATCGTCGATGCCGCCACCGCTTTCGGCGCCGACCTCGTCCTCAAAGTCCAGTCTCCCACCGAAGCCGAACTGCCGCTCCTCAAACGCGGCGCGGTGCTGATCGGCATGCTCGATCCGTTCAACGCGGAGAATGCGCAGAAGCTGGCCGCGGCCGGCGTCACCGCCTTCGCGCTGGAAGCCGCGCCGCGCACGACGCGAGCGCAAAGCCTCGACGTGCTGTCCTCTCAGGCCAACATCGCCGGATACAAGGCGGTGCTGCTCGCGGCGACGCTATATCCACGCTTCATGCCGATGCTAATGACGGCCGCAGGCACCGTGAAGGCCGCGCGCGTGCTGATTCTCGGCGCCGGCGTGGCGGGTCTCCAGGCGATCGCGACCGCGAAACGTCTGGGTGCCGTGATCGAGGCCTCCGACGTGCGCCCGGCCGTGAAAGAGCAGATCGAATCGCTCGGCGCGAAGTTTCTCGACGTCCCCTACGAAACCGATGAGGAGCGCGAGGCGGCCCAAGGCGTGGGCGGCTATGCGAGGCCCATGCCGCCGTCGTGGCTGACGCGGCAGTCGGCGCTCGTCCACGAGCGCGCGAAGCAGGCCGACGTGGTGATTTCCACCGCGCTGATTCCGGGCCGCGCCGCGCCCACGCTGCTGTCTGTCGAAACCGTGCAGGCGATGAAACCCGGCTCCGTGCTGGTCGACCTGGCGGCGGGCCGCGGCGCGGAATACGAAGGCCGGCGCGGCGGCAACTGCCCGCTTACCGAAGCGGACAAGGTGGTCGTGCGGCACGGTGTAACGATAGTCGGCTACACAAATCTCGCCTCGATGGTGCCCGCGGACGCGTCCTCGCTCTACGCGCGCAACCTGCTCGACTTCCTGAAGCTGATCGTCACCAAGGAAGGCGCGCTCAACATCGACCTCGCCGACGACATCGTCGCGGCCACGCTGCTCACCCGCGACGGCGAAGTCGCGCGCAAGGCATAAAGCGAATTCACCTGGAGAAACGGCGATGGAAGTGCTCAACCACACCGTCATCAGTCTGATTATTTTCGTGCTGGCGATTTACGTCGGCTACCACGTGGTCTGGAACGTGACCCCCGCGCTGCACACGCCGCTCATGGCCGTGACCAATGCGATCTCGGCGATCGTGAGTGTCGGCGCGATGCTCGCCACCGGTCTCACGCTCGGCACGCCCGGCAAATTCTTCGGCACGCTCGCCGTCGCGCTTGCGGCGGTGAACGTGTTCGGCGGCTTTCTGGTCACGCGGCGCATGCTCGAGATGTTCCGCAAGAAAGAGCCCAGGAAGTTGATCGCCGATAAAACACAAAGCGGCAAGGAGAACGCGTAATGAGCCTGAACGTCGTCACGCTGCTTTATCTGGTCGCGTCGGTCTGCTTCATTCAGGCGCTCAAGGGGCTGTCGAATCCGAAGACCGCGCGCATCGGCAACACGTTCGGCATGGTCGGGATGGCGATTGCGATTCTCACGACCATCGCGCTGATCGCGAAACAGGCGAACGCGCTCGGCTCGAACCTCGCGCTCGGGCTCGGTTTGCTGCTGGTCGCGCTGATTGTCGGCGGGGCGATTGGCGCATTCGTCGCCGCACGCGTCGAGATGACCAAGATGCCGGAGCTGGTTGCGGCCATGCACTCGCTCATCGGTCTCGCCGCAGTTTGCATCGCGTACGCGGTGGTGTCCGAGCCCGCGGCGTTCGGCCTGATCGATCCGGAAAATCCGGTGCCGGGCTTCCTGCCTTACGGTAATCGCGTCGAACTCTTCATCGGCACGTTCGTCGGCGCGATTACGTTCAGCGGTTCGGTCATCGCGTTCGGAAAGCTGTCGGGCAAGTACAAGTTCCGGCTCTTTCAGGGCGCGCCGGTTGTCTACGCGGGCCAGCATCTGATCAACCTGATGCTCGCGGTCGCGATGCTCGGCTTCGGCATCATCTTCTTTTTCACGCAGTCGTGGCTGCCCTTCATCATCATGACGGCCATTGCGTTCGTGCTCGGCGTGCTGATCATCATCCCGATCGGTGGCGCGGACATGCCGGTGGTCGTCTCCATGCTCAACTCGTACTCGGGTTGGGCGGCAGCGGGCATCGGCTTCTCGTTGAACAATCCGATGCTGATCATCGCGGGCTCGCTCGTCGGGTCGTCGGGTGCGATTCTGTCGTACATCATGTGCCGGGCGATGAACCGCTCGTTCTTCAACGTGATTCTCGGCGGCTTCGGCAACGACGCGGGCGCGGCAGCCGCAGGCGGCGCGGCGGAGCAGCGTCCGGTGAAATCCGGTTCGGCGGACGACGCGTCGTTCATGCTCGGCAACGCCGAAACGGTGGTGATCGTGCCGGGCTATGGGCTCGCGGTGGCGCGCGCGCAGCATGCGCTGAAGGAGTTGACCGACAAGCTCGTCGAGAAGGGCATCGAGGTGAAATACGCGATTCACCCGGTGGCCGGCCGCATGCCGGGTCACATGAACGTGCTGCTTGCCGAGGCCGAGGTGCCGTACGACATGGTGTTCGAGATGGAGGACATCAACGGCGAATTCGGTCAGGTCGACGTCGTGCTGGTGCTCGGGGCGAACGACGTGGTGAATCCGGCCGCGAAGAACGATCCCAAGTCGCCGATTGCCGGCATGCCGATCATCGAGGCGTACAAGGCGCGCACGGTGATCGTCAACAAGCGTTCGATGGCGGCGGGCTACGCGGGGCTCGATAACGATCTCTTCTACATGGACAAGACGATGATGGTGTTCGGCGACGCCAAGAAGGTGATCGAGGATATGGTCAAAGCCGTCGAATAAAGCCGGGGACTTCGCGCGGCACGAGTGCCGCGCGGACTCGCTTGACGCGGCGCGCTCTTCACCTGGGCCTGGCGTTCACGTGCCGCAACAGGTCGGCGAGGCGCCGGCCCTCCTGATCCGGATACTGCTCCCGCACGGCAAGCTGCTGGATTTTTTCGAGTCCGAAATTGCGGAAGTCGCCGCGCAGTTCACACCACGCGCCGAGCGTCCAGCGCGCGCCCCAATAAGCGAGCGCGAGCGGCCACACGCGCCGCTCGCTGGCCGCTCCGTTGGCGTCCGTGTACGCAAAGCTCACCACATGCCGCGTGTCGATTGCGCGATGCAGCGTGTCGAGTTGCTCCGAAAAATCGCTTTTGATGTGAAACGACGGTGCGAAGATCGCGAGTCTTTCGAGCGATGCGCGCTTGTCTGCCGGCATCGCCGAGGCGATCTTGGCGAGCGCGCCGCGCGCGCCGCTTGCGAAGCCGGCTCCGCCCCACGATTCGAGCATGCGCGCGCCCGCAGCGAGCGCCGCAAGTTCGTCCGCGGTGAAAGTGAGCGGCGGAAGGCTCGCGCTGCGGCTCAGCCGGTAGCCGATGCCCGCCTCGCCTTCAATCGGCACGCCCGACAACTGCAGATCGCGCACGTCGCGATAAACGGTGCGCAGCGAAATGTCGAGCCAGTCGGCAAGCTGCTGCGCGGTGGTCAGGCGCCGGCCGCGCAGCAGTTCGGCGATCTGGAACAGGCGGTCGGCGCGGCGCGTCATCGTAGGCGTGTTGTGAAAGAGGACAGGGACAATCCCGCGATGATAGCGCCGCATGCCGCGCTCCGGTCAGCGTTCGGGTCAGGGTTCCGGTGGGCTCCGGCAGTTCGGTGTCAGCGTTCAGCGGGCGGGCTCGGCGCGCACGCGACCTGCGCCGCGCTGCCCATTCGAGGCCCGCTTTACGCCTAGCCGTTGGTCCGCGAATGCAGGCCGAGGCGATTGCCTTCGCTGTCGATGAAAAACGCGATATAGCCGATTTCCTGCGGCAGCTTGATAACCGGCCCGTCGGTCTTGCCGCCGGCCTCTTCGATGCGGGCGAGCGCGGCGTCCACAGTCGGCTGCGCGTTCAGGTAGACGAGCACGCCGTCGCCATTTGGCTTCATTGACGGACTGTGGACGATCGCGCCGCCAGTCGCCGGTTCTTCGTAGCCGAACACGGCAATCGGTTGGCCGCCTATTTCCTGGCGATTCAGTTTGACGTCGAGCGCGGCTTCATAAAAGCGCACGGCGCGGTCGAAATTGACGGAAGGGATTTCAAACCAGGCAACGACTTTAGACGATGCGGACATGACACTCTCCTGTGAACGGCGGATAAGCCGGTTGAATTGCCGGATGGCGTGACGAGGAGTGTGCGGGGGTGCTGCTGACAGCGTAGTGTCAGTAGGGTGAGGCGACGGGCATGCGGACGCGGCCTTTGGCAAAAAAAACCGCGGAACATGTCCGCGGTTTTTGTGGGCTTTTGTGGGCTGTGTGGCCGTTTGCGCTTGTGGGTAATGTATCGCGTTTCGCCTTTCGCGCGGTCTACGGCGGCTTTGGGCTCGAACGACGCGACAGCGACTCAACTGGCACTCTTCGCTAACCGGATTCCAGGCGTGCGCGAGCCGCGCGCTCAGGTCAACCCGCCGGTGTCTCGCCTTGCGGGCGCTGCCGTACGCTGCCTGCGATCAGGTCGAAGCGGAACAGCCGGCATTCGAGCGCGCCGTTAAAGAGCGGCGTTTTGGTCGATTCACGCAGACGCAACTGCCCCGGCAGCTTGCGATCCGACGTCAGGATGAACGCGTGCCAGCCGGTGAAGCGCTGCTTGAGCGCGTCGCCGAGCGACTGGAAAAACTCGCTGTCCGGCGTTTCTTCCTGAGCGCGGCGAAAGCCGTCGTCTTCACGGTTGTCGCGATTGCGTCCTTCGCGGATTTCGCCGCGCGCGTTGCGCCCGCGAACTTCGATTCGCTCGCCGTACGGCGGATTGGCGACCAGAATGCCCGGCTCTGAGCTGGGCGGCGTCATGCCGCGGGCGTCGACCTGTTTCAGCGGAATGGACGGCAGGCCCGCGCGGTTGAAGTTTGCGCGCGCCTTTTCCAGCATGTCGCCGGAAATGTCGCTGCCGAAAATCTGCAGATCGGCGCGCGAGCTGCGCGCGGCGTGCTTTGCGTCGAGCGCGGCGGCTTTTAGCGTTTGCCAGGTCTTGCTGTCGTATTGCTTGAGCTTTTCAAAGCCGAAGCGGCGCTCCGCGCCAGGCGCGATGTTCAGCGCGACTTGCGCGGCTTCGGCTAGGAACGTGCCGCTGCCGCACATCGGATCGTATAAGGGCGTGCCGGCATTCCAGCCGGTCAGCCGCAAAATGCCCGCCGCGAGATTTTCGCGCAGCGGCGCCGCGCCCTTGTCGAGGCGCCAGCCGCGCTTGAAGAGCGGGTCGCCGGAAGTGTCGAGATAAAGCGTGCAGTCCGTCGCGGTGAGAAACGCAAACACGCGCACGTCGGGCATGCCGGTGTCGATACTCGGGCGCGCGCCGCTCACTTCGCGCAGACGGTCGCAGATCGCGTCCTTCACGCGCAGCGTAGTGAACTCGAGGCTGCGCAGCGGTGACTTGATTGCGGTCACGTCCACGCGCAGCGTCTCGTTCGCGGAAAACCACTGCTCCCAGCGTTGTTCGACGGCGAGTGCGTAGATGTCCTGCTCGCTGCGATACGGACGATGCGCGATTTTCAGCAGCACTCGGCTCGCGATGCGCGAATGCAGATTAGCCGCCATGCCGGCCGCCCAGCCGCCGCGAAAGTGCACGCCGCCGGGCACTTGCGAGCCCGCCGTGAACGGCGCGCCGTGCAGATGCTTTGCCGCTATTTCGGCGAGTTCGGAGGCGAGCGACGCTTCAAGGCCGCGCGGGCAGGGGAGGAAGAAATCGAAGGACATGGGTGGGGCGAGCCGGAGGGCGGTGGGTAAGGGCGTATTGTACGCGGTAGGGTGGCGGGTGCCGTTGCTGCTGTTTTTCAGCCCGGTTGGCCTTGCCCTGGATTCATGGTGGACCGGTAGCGTTGCCCCGGTGCTGGCGCGGCGCTGACTTTCTTTGCGGTTGAGTTTCCCGTCTGTATCAACGGCCTATCGTTGACCAGATGCCTCACACCGCGGCCGGAACATTCCCGATTCTACTTCTGACCGATCACGCCCTCGCCGGATGCATCACGTGTCACCCTGCTGACCGAGACATATCTGTCTGCGGACGTGGCAAAGGCTCATGTCAACGCACTCACGTTTCTCAGAGTCTGTCGGACTTTAAGATATCCGTTTTTGCAGAAAGTGCCTACGCGTTCGCAGGCTCGACCTACGCGAATGGACACCTGAACATAGCACCATGAACGCAGAAATCAGAAAACTGTACTCTCTCGAGATCGAAGACGACCTGTCCCGCTATCAGCCTGCCGAGCCGGACAATTTTGGCACGTGGATCCGCCTTTCAATAGGCGTAGTCGGTCAACCCGGTACCGATAATTTCGAACTTCTGATCTGTACGCCGCAATGGCTTTCCGGGGAGCTCGAGCGAGACACGGGTATTCGCTGGGGCCGTCATTCGCTGATCGTGAGCGAGTACGATTTCGCGGTAATCACCGGCCAGCTTCAGCGGATGGTGCAGCAATGCGTCGGACCCGACTGGCCAGGCATTGCCGTCAAGATCGCCCGGTTCGCAGCGTGGGAGTTCGAAGACTATCAGATGTGAGATCGAGCACTAAACGTCTGGCGGAAGAAAGCGCGAGTATTCGCGCTTTCGCCTACAAGTCCTCACTATTGCGCGACGCGGCGACGCGACCGGAAGTTGCTACCGGACCGCAACGCCCGCATCTTGAGAAGGACAAGCCGGCACACGAGGCATACTGGCGCGAGCAGCCGCTTTACTGACCTGCGAAGAGGTGGCCGAAGCAGAAGCAGGAGCAGAAGCCGAAGTAAAAGGCCCAGCCGCCGCCAGCGCCTCAACTGCCCCCGCCACCTGTGCGGAAATCCGCTGCAACGCCCGCCGATGCCCATCGACAAGCGAATCATACCCACTGCCGACAGTCTCGCTGACCACGCTTCTGCACGTCATCACAGCCGTGCTGCGCACAGCCCGCACGCTCCACACTGCGTCGATCAGCGCGTGCGAGCCCGGCCACGATTCGAACCGCTGCACATTCATGCTCACGCGATACACCGGCGTGGTATCGGAATAAGCCGTGCCGTACACATCGATCGTATGCAACTGCTGCGTGAGACTGGTTGACAGAGCACGGCGCAGCTCGTCACCCGGCAACGACGCCCAACGCTCCTCCTCGAGCACCTTCACCTGCGTCGGCCCTGTCTGCACGACCAACTGTGTCTTCGCGACCTGCGGCGGCACATCGATTGGCGCGACCTCGATCAGCCACGCCGGCGCGGCCGCGGTCCGCGCGCTCGCCTCGGCAGCCGGTGCGCCCGCGCTCACGTCGCCCAAGGTATAAAACCGGCTACTCGGCGACGAACACGCGGCGAGCGCAAACGCCGTTGCGAGCACGCCGGCACGAAGTGCGCCGCGCGCGGACCCGCGCGGCAGGCGGGGGAGTCGATCGAACATCATGGTTTATCTCCAGCTTTACCGCGCAGCAACGATTCCGGATGGCGTTCCAGATAATCCGACAGCGCATTGAGTGACTGCAAGGTGCGCGTCAATTCCTGCAAGGCCTGATGCACGTCCGACTGCAACGGCGAATCCTGCTGCAAGGTCGCCTCTGCGGAGCCGAACGTCTGCTTCGCGGCCGCGAGCGTGTCGCGGGCCTGCGGCACGACTTCCGAGTCGAGCCGCTTGAACAGCTGATCGGCGTTCTTCAGCGCGCTGTTCAGGTTGTTGCCGATCTGGTCGAAAGGCACCTTGTCGAGCTTTTTCGCGATGTCGGCGACCTGGAGTTGCAACTCGTCGAGCGTGTTCGGAATTGTCGGCAGTTCCAGCGGATCGCTCGCAACGTCGACGGTAGCGGGCGGCGCCTTCGGGAAGATGTCGAGCGCCACATACAACTGGCTCGTGATCAGATTGCCGGTACGCAACTGGCCGCGCAAACCGTGTTTGACCAGTTGTTGCAGCATGTTCTGACCGGCGAGGCTGCCCGGCGCGGGCGCGGTTTCGCGGAAGCGCTTGCCGAGGCGGTCAGGGTAAAGATTCATGGTCACCGGCATGGTGAAGCTGCGCGTCTTCGGATCGTAGTCGATGCCGATGTTCGTCACCTGCCCGAGCACGATGCCGCGGAAATCGACCGGCGCGCCAACCGACAGCCCGCGCAGCGACTGGTTGAAGTTCATCACGACGCGCAGCGGCACGCCGTCCGGTTCGCGCATCGCGTCGGCTTCGTCGGAACCGAGGCGGAAGGTCATGTTGTTCGGCGCCTGCGCGCCCACGCCCTGGCCCGGCGGCGACTGGAACGACAGACCGCCGACTATCACCGTCGCGAGCGATTGCGTGTTCAGCTTGAAGCCGCTCGAATCGAGCCGCAAATCCACGCCGCTTGCATGCCACCAGCGCGAATTCGTGCCGACGTACTGATCGAACGGCGCGGACACGAATACCTGCATGGTCACGCCGGTGCCGTCCTTGTCGAGCGAGAAGCCGACCACCTGGCCGACCTGCACGCGCCGGTAAAAAATCGGCGAGCCGATGTCGATGGAGCCGAGCGAGTCGCCGTGCAGGATGAACTGGTGGCCCTTCTGGTCGCCGGTCACCGGCGGCGGTGTTTCGAGCCCGACAAAGTTCTTCTCGCTGTCCGGCGAATGGCCGGCGTCCGCGCCGATATACGCGCCCGAGAGCAGCGTGGTGAGGCCTGACACACCACTCGCACCCACGCGCGGGCGCACGACCCAGAAGCGTGAATCCTTGACCGCAAAGTCTTCGCCTTCCTTGGTCAGCTGCACTTGCACGAGCACATGCGACAGGTCTTTCGACAGCCTGATCGACTTCACCGCGCCCACGTCGACGTCCTTGTACTTGACCTTCGTCTTGCCGGGCTCGAGCCCTTCGGCGCTGATGAAACTGATTGTGATGGTCGGGCCTTTTTCCGTTACCGACTTGATGACGAGCCCAATGCCGATCAGCGCGGCGATGAGCGGAATCAGCCAGACGAGCGACGGCAGCCAGCGGCTGCGGGGTTCGATGTCAGGGTCGGGCAGTTGGGGTGGCAGCTTCGGTCCGTTCGAATCGTTGCGCGGCGCATCGGAGGCGGGCGTCGGTCCTTGCGGGCTAGTCATGTTCGAGATCCTGAGGTTTTTGAGTACTGCCGTCCACGTCGTCCCAGATGAGTCGTGGATCGAATTGCATCGATGCCATCATCGTCAGGATCACCACCGAGCCGAACGCAATCGCGCCCGGGCCGGCTGTGATCACGGCAAGCGACTTGAAGCGCACCAGCGCGACTGTCAGCGTGACGACGAAAACGTCGAGCATCGACCAGCGGCCGATGCGTTCGACCATCCGGTACAGCGTGGTGCGCTGCTGCGGCCGCCAGCGCGAGCGGCGCTGCACGGTGATGGTGAGCAGCGCGAGCACGGTGAGCTTGAGCATCGGCACCATGATGCTGGCGATGAACACGATCACCGCGAGCGGCCAGTCGCCGGAGGTCCAGAAGTACACGACGCCGCTCATGATGGTGTCGTCTTCGGAACCGACCAGCGACGAAGTGTGCATGACCGGCAACAAATTTGCCGGAATATACAGCAAGGCCGCGGCGATCAGCAGCGCCCACGTGCGCATCAGGCTGTCGGGATTGCGCGAGTGCAGACGTGCGCCGCACCGTCCGCAGTGCTGCGGCGTAACAGAGCGGATGCGCGGCTCGACGCGCCCGCATGCGTGGCAGGCGAGAAGCCCGGCGCGTTTCGCGGTGACGTACTTCATTGCGCGGGCCGTCCCTGGTCAGACGCGGGCGCGGCGCCGGGGCTCGCGCCGGTCGCACCGCCCGCGCCTTCTTCGGGTTGCAGCAGCGGCGCCGCGGGCGGGCCGCTCAGCGAGCCGAGCGCGGCGGCCGCGCTGTCGGCCGAGGTACGCGGCAATGGGCGCCGGCTGCGCGCGCCGAGTTCGTCGGCGAGGTCCCATAGAATGCGCGGATCGAACGTGACGACCACCGCGAACATCAGGGTCAGCGCGCCGAAAGCAAATAGCGCCGCCTCCGGGATCACGCGCGCGAGACTGACCATTTTCACGATGGTGATCAGCACGCCGAGCATGAACACTTCGATCATGCCCCAAGGCCGCACGAACTGGATCGCACGCAAGACGCGGTTAAAGCCCGCCGGCACGTAGCCTGCGCGCAGCGGCACCAGCACGTAAAGCAGCGCAACCAGTTCGGTGAGCGGAAACAGAATGGTCGAGCAGAACACCATGACGGCGACAATCTGCATGTTCTCGTTCCACAGCGCGACGAGCGCGCCGAACAGCGTGGTTTGCGAGGTGATGCCATTGGTTTCCAGTTCGACAATGGGAAAGCCCTGAGCGATCACGAACGTGATCAGCGCGGCGAGCGTCATAGCGCTGATGCCGTCGAGCCTGCGCGACACGCCGCTGTAGAGCGTCGCCCCGCACCGCGGGCAGCGGGCGACCCTGCGCCCGACAAGCCGTGGCTTGCTAAACAGCGTATCGCATTCATGGCACGCGATCAGGTTGTCATGTTCCATACGGCAGCGGGCCAACGATAGGTGAGAAAGCGTGCAATGCCGGTCGCGAGGTGAGTTGATCTTGCAGGTTTGTAAAAAAATGTGCAGCAATAGTACCAAAACGCGTTGCGGCGCCGCACCGGCGGGCGCCGGCTTGCCTGTTCACTCTTTCTGACCGTTCCGGTCCCCAATTGTTCAGCCGTGCGGCCCGGTGCGGGCAAATCAGCCTTTCGGTAAATTGCTAACGGGCGCAGCCAGCTTTTTCCGCTTCGGGTAGCATGGCGGCCTGGCGCGTCGCCAACCGTGCGACGCCAGGCCCTCTGCCGATGGACTTCGGGTCGGCGGGGAATAGCCGGGCATGCCGCGCCGTTAACCTCTCTTAGCAAGCGTTAACCTGTCATGGCACATAATCCTTCATTCGGTGGCTCGGAGTCGTACACGCGGACCGCCATTGCCTTTCATTGGCTGATCGCATTGCTGATTGTTTGCGGCTTTGCGCTCGGCTGGGTGATGACCGACATTCCTGGCTTCACGCCCACCAAGCTGCGCTATTTTTCCTGGCACAAATGGATCGGCGTGACCGTGTTCGCGCTGGCTGTCCTGCGCATCCTCTGGCGCGCCACCCATGGCGCGCCGGCAATGCCGCGCCGCATGCCCGCGTGGCAGCGCGGCGCCGCGCACCTCGTGCACCTGCTGCTGTATGCGTTGATGATCGTCATCCCCCTTTCCGGCTATCTGTATAGCTCGGCGGCGAACGTGCCGGTCGTCTATCTCGGGCTGATTCCGCTGCCGCGGCTGATCGCGCCGGATCCGCATCTGAAGGAACTGCTCAAGAACGTCCATATCGTGCTGAATTACACCCTGCTGGTGCTGGTCGGAATGCACGTGGCGGCGGCGCTCAAGCATCAATGGCTGGACCGCGACGGCCTGCTGTCGCGCATGCTTCCCTTCCTCAAATAAGGACAATCATGAAGGTCTCGTTTTATCGCTACATGCTCGCGGCATTCGCCGCTGCCTCGCTGAGCGCCGCCGGCGCCGCGTGGGCTCAGGTCGACACGGCCAAGAGTTCCGTGACGGCTACGTCCAGGCAGATGAACGTGCCCGTCGAAGGCAAGTTCGGCAAGTTCACCGCGCAGCTCAGGTTCGATCCGGCCAAGCCCGCTGAAGGCAGCGCGCAGTTGAACATCGACGTGTCGAGCTACGATCTCGGCGACGAAACCTACAACGACCAGGTGCGCGGCAAGGAATGGTTCGACGCGAAGACCTATCCCAGCGCGAGCTTCGTTTCGAGCGCGATCGCGCCGGC
>Ga0209796_10000291_pt1 | contig 41618 bp, 50 predicted proteins | sample AgamicOrSfrz_FD_187167 | JGI IMG/M metagenome (GOLD analysis project Ga0209796, IMG submission 187167) | Agave microbial communities from Guanajuato, Mexico - Or.Sf.rz (SPAdes) (version 2) | ecosystem: Host-associated > Plants > Phyllosphere > Phylloplane/Leaf | place: Guanajuato, Mexico...
CTCTAACCGCGCTCAGGCGATCATTGACAATCAGGTTATCCCCGCAGCATCAATACTGTAACGTCACGTGTTACAGCCTCACGAAGCGGGTTCCCGTCACGCTAGACGCCGGCCGAATGCATCGGCAGGGTGGTGCTTGAAGTAGAGAAGCTGGTCAACAACGTTGGCGATCGTGTCACGCGCACTCACTACGCCCTTCTTCGGCGGATGCTCGGAGCATATGGCGATGGCGTCGGCTCGATGCGTCAAGCATGTAATCAGTTCCGGCTCCGTAAACCCCGAATTCCGCTCGAGGAATACACGTAACGCCTGGTCAGATTTGATGCTCCATGCATTCCCGTTCGACGTGTCGCCGTTTACCTCCGCGTAGAACTTCGTTAATAGGTTGCGAAACCTTTCATACCGCGGATCTTCGCTACCCATCCCTGTACCCGTCACAACGTCAACCAGAGTAGGCCCGGTGTCGCTTTTACGTGTACCGTTACGCGGCGTGCTCACAGTCTTGGCTCTCACCCTCGCTTGAGGACGCAGCGAGGCCGACAGGGAGCCATTATGCTCGATTTCCTGCACTTTCGCCCTTCCTTTGCTGCGAGGCAGCCTGCGCCGCCGATGCTCGGAGCTCGCCGGCATGCTCGGAGCATCCGGCCTCGCCGCCGTCGCCGGCAGCGCCGATCCCGAACCCGGTGGTGGTGGTGCTTCTGCGCTCGCGCCACCACCACCACTCGGAGCGTTAGCGGAGAGTGGTGGTGTAACAGATGAAGATGAAGGGCATTGCTCGAGCATTGCTCCGGGCATACCGTCCTGGGCGCGCTTCGCCCGAACCCTTTCCCACCTAGTTTTTGCGGCTTTCTGGGCTTTTTCGTGGGCTCGCTGCGACTTTCCTAGCCATTCATCCTTCAGCCGATCGCACTTTGGGCTGAAGAAAAGGCCGGAATCGTCGATGCTAAGCAGATGCTTGATCGATGCTTGCGCAATGCTCCAAGCATCGGGGTCCATGCGCGCTATTCGCCGGAGGTCTTGCTCCCTCATATGCCCCTGCATCCACTGGTGCATGATGATGAGCAAATAGGCCCCATGCTCGCAGGTTGTAAGGTGTTGAGTATCAGCGAGATAGTCGCCAACTAAGAGGGGCATCCAGACCTTGATTTTCCCGCTCATATAGCCCCCTCCGCAGCCGTTTGGAGGAGCCCCGAGCATGCTTGCCGCATGCTCGTCGTACGCCGGATGCTCGATGCATGGTCGATGCTTGGAGCATCCGGCACTGATTGAAACTTGCGATGCTTGGAGCATCGCGTCTTACGCACGCAAAAGGGCGCAGAAACAGTCATTTACGGTACCTGTGTGCAGCTCTTGGAGGTCGCATAGGGCCATACATGCCTGTTGCATGCCGGATGCTTGGAGCATGGCCGATGCTTGGAGCATCCGGAATGCTTGGAGCATCAGGATGCTTAGAGCAAGGCCGATGCTTGGAGCATCGGGAATGCTTGGAGCATGCAGGATGCTTGGAGCATCGCTGTGTCGAACGGGACCCGGCACAGGTGATGCTTCGAGCATCCAGGGGGAGGGGCGAGGACCTATCCGGTCAGGCGGCTACTTTACGGCGCGATTTCGTCGGCGCCGGTGGTTTGCCTCTGAGGAGTTCCTCCTCGTCAATCCCGTTTTCCTTGAGAACCTTCCGTGCTGCTTCTAGGGCGGCGTTTAGGACGAATTGGTTGCGATTGAGAACTCGAGGCGTAGCCATATTCGCCGCCGTGGTGATGAGAATCTCTTCTCTCGAGGTAGCGCGTAGACCAAGCTGACGCGTTACCGGTTTTTGCAATTGACTGTGGAGAATCGCCATGCGAAAGTTGTAAACGCGATGTCAACAGTCAGTCAACAGCAAAGCTCAGGGGTAGTACGTATCTCGATTCCCGGTCTTATCCCTCCTTCGGTCAATCACTACAAAGTGCCAGTCATCGCGAGGACTAGAAACGGTCCCAAAAAGACGTACATGGTCACCCCCGAAGGGAAAGCATTCAAAGAGGCCGTCGCGATCTTCGCGCGCGGGGCCTCGATTGCTCCGAGCACGGCGGCGGAGCAAAGGGAAGTCAGATACGCGCTCTATGTGCGCGTGTTTTTAGGCAAGGGACAGAGGGGAGATGGAGACAACTTTTGGAAGTGCGTCGCAGATGGCCTTACTGAGGCCGGAGTGATTCATTCCGACGCGCGTGTGAAGCGTTGGCGTCTTGACGTTGAGGATACAGACCGAGAAAACCCACGCACGGAAATCGCCGCGAAGGTCATCCCGGGAACACTGACCAGGAGGAAGAACCTTTGAAGTACATGAACGTCATTCTCGACATGCAGACCGCCATCCCTAATCGGCGGTTCCACATGATTCTTGACGGCCAGCGCCTGTGCTTGCGGCAAGACCCGTTGCCGACCGAGTTTGTGCATTACCCATCGGTGCCGAAAGGCGGATCCCCGATGTGTTCAGAGTGCCAAACGCGACTCGACACAATCATCACAAACAACCCCAAATACAAGAACTGACCTGCACCACATTTCTGCGAATGGAGCGTGACGAACCTTGGCAACCTACATCAACGAGGACCTGATAAACCGCGAGCAATACTGCACCGTATGCACAAAGCCTCTCGACGCCGAGCGGATAAAGTTTCGTTCCGTCACCTGCAGCAAGGAGTGTCAGTCCGTACGCCAGCGCATGTTGCGTAAGCGCGTCGATGATCGCGAGTGCCGGTTCTGCCATAAGCCGTCGACACCGGCCGCGCGCGCTGCATTCATGCGGTTTCGCAAATGGGAACGCACCAATCCAGATCAGGCGTACCCCGAGGTGTGGGCGATCGTCAAAGCGGCCGGAGTCACGCTCTACGACTTCGCCCAGGCCGTAGCTCAGAGCGTGAAGCGGGACGTGATACTCGACCCGGCGATGAGCGATATCGATTGGGGCAGCACAAAACCTCGCAAGGAAGACGACGCGCCGACGCCGGAGCTGGACCGCGTTCTCGAGCTGTTGCGCGAATACCAGGCGAAGCAGACGAAGCCCGCAAAGGAGGATGCCGCCTAAATGGCGATGCCGACGAAAACGAGAACCAGGCGAGGCGAGCAGCTCGAAATTGAGCGCGTGTTCCATTGGGAGAGAAAGATTGGAGGCAAGGACCGCCGCGGCGAACGTTGCTTCATCATCCCCAACCGGCACAGTTTCAGCCGCAACGTGCAAGTTCGATTTGAGGATGGGCATACCGCCGTCGTCGAACGAATGGCGCTGAGAGAGCCGGGAGGAGACAAAAAGAATGGCTGAGACAAGTAAAGCGGAAGCAGCCGAACAGCGTGTACGGGCAGATCACATTGAAAACCACCTTCGGGTATACGCGGAGACGGGCCGAGACTGTAGCTGCCGGTTTCATCGCGCCCTGAAGCTTCCATACACAGATGCCCATATCAATGTGAACGCTGATCGCTGCTTAGATCAGCAGCCCACACCCGAGCAGCCCATTCCACCGGTAGCAGCCGCACCGTACATGCTCTCGATTGATCGCGTCATCTACCTGCTGAATGAATGGGGACACCCCGATGCAAGAAGCAGGTTTATCGAACTCCGCGAATCAATGAGAAATAGGGAAACACAGAATGACACCCGATGAAGTATCAGCGACCGAATTCAATCGCATGTTTCGCGGCAAGACTATTGCAGAAGTTTCGCTTGTGAAACGAGGCGAAGATTCTTACTTTCAATTCAGATTTACCGATGGCGGCTATATGCAATGGCATACGTCGCTAGCGCGTTCAGGAGGGGAATAGTTGGAAACACGAACGTACCGCACCACACGCCAGGAGCTCGACGACATTTCGGCCAAGCTGCGCGGGCACGGGATCATCCTTGACCCATCACAGCCCACCGGAGAAGGATCGGCATCCGGCTTTCGCGTGAAGTGGGACATTGCCGGCGATAGTATCGCCATCACCCTCCTCGAGCACCCCTTCATCGGCAAAGGCTTGTTCTGGTCCGCGATCGAGGACGAGCTCGGGAAGCCTATCGCGTGAACGAACCTTGGATGCGGAAAAAGGGAGGATCCTGATGGATATTCACCAACAGATGTTATTGGCCAAACAAACCCGGCACACCGAGGAATTTCACGGTATAGCTGCACTCGCCGGCGAGATTCCCGTAGCGGGCAGCGACTTCGATTTCGCATTGCAATGCAGCGCGGCCGAATTGCGAATGGTCGCGGTTGTGGCTCATGCGCTGCTGAGAACCGGAAAAAAGGACGGGCGCATGAGCGAGCCATCGCAAGGGATCATCGCCGCGCCTCCCACCTAAAGGTGTGATTTACCGGCTACCCCAAACGAGGGATGCTCTGTAAGACGCACGTGTGAAACCTTCGCGGACGAACCGAACCTATTCAGGCCGTTCATCAGGAGAAACTACCGCATGAGAAGCAAACTCTACGGACCCGTACCCGCCGCCGCACTGCCGGCCGCGCTTGCGGTTGCCGTCAATACCGAACTTCCGGTCCTCAATCCCATTCTGACCCCGACCGGAGCGCAGATTCCGCTGCTGGTGAATATCCCGTCCGGGTCGATTCTTGACGGCCGCCCGTTTGACCTGCTCGCCGGAGGCATCATTACTACCGGTGCCGTCTCGACCGTAACTGCCAAGCTGTACGCAGTCCCTTCCGCAGTCGTCGCAGCCGGCACCGCTGCCACTCTCGGCAACGATACGGTGATTGCCTCGAGCGGAGCGGTCAACCAGAACACGGTTGCAGCCCCGTTCCAGATCCGCGGCAAGCTGATTTTCGACTCGACCAGCGGCAAACTCGCCGGCTCCGTCACGTTCAGCATCAACAACACCCTCGTTGCCGAGGCCGCACTGTCCAACGTCGTAACCGGACTGAGCGGAGCCAATGATCCGATCATCGGTTTCCTGTTGACCTTCACGCTGAGCGGCGCCAACGGCAGCATCACCGTGAATCAGTTTGACGTTGACTTCTAAGCCGCGCAGAGCAAACCAGCAGTAACGGCTTAGGGCAGGCGGGGAGCGAGCGAGCTCCAAGGGGTTGAAGTACCGCTCGCTTCCCGCCTCAGTTTTGAACCCCCACCGCACCCCGAGAAGGCACGGAATGAAGACTAACGGAACTGCAGCACTGGAAGGCAAGGACCGCAAGCGCGAACCCGCAAAGGGATCGAGCAAAAAGAAGGATTCCGGCCTCACCGTGAGCGAAATCCGCGCGCGCCGCGTCCACGATGGAACCTACCACATCGAGCACCACTACCAGGACGCCAAGGGACTGCCCCATCACCAGGTACACGAATACTCCGCCGCCAGCCGCCAGGACGTAGCCGATCACATGCTCGAGCATCTGCCCGAGGATGAGGGCCAGGATGCCGCAGCAGGGGATGAGGCCGGAGCATCGCAGCCGGCCGCGCAACCTGTAGCGTCACAGGCGCAGGCAGGGGCACCAGGCGAGGAGTAGGACCGTGGGGGAGCCCCTGTTAGAGCCCCTCATCGACCGCGAACGCATCGAGGGTGATAAAGAGTACCGAGACGAGCTCCGGCATCGCTGCATCACGGACGGATTCTTTCTCGCCCCATTGCTTGGGTACACCGAGTTTCGCCGGGACATCCATCAGCCCGTCGCGGACCTGTATGTCGCCAAAAAGCCGGGCCTCTCGATCGCCGAGCAGGATCCGCAATTCAAGACCCGGATCCACCTCGACCCGAGGCACACGTTCAAAACGACGTGGGGCATCCTCGATACGGTTCAGTGGATACTGGCATCTCCGGACATCACCATCGTCAACGAGACAGCGACTCAGGCGCTTGCGAAGGCGCTCACGACGCGCGTTGCGAAGGTGTTTCACCGGCCGAAGAAAACGACCAAGCCGCCCACCTTCCTGCAACTGCTTTTCCCCGAGTACGTGTTCGACACGAAACTCACCAGCACGTATCGCGCGCCATGCACCACGCGCGACGAAATCGAGCCAACCCTCTACTGGACGTCGGTAGGCTCTTCGCAGACCGGAGCTCACCCCTGGGTAATCAACCCGGACGATATGTGCGATCCGGAGAACTCCGGCATCACCGCCAGCGACCAGAGCCGAGATGCGGTCTGGAGCACGTACACGACGAACAAGAACACGCTCCGGCATGGCGGATATGAGAACGTGCGCGGCACCCGGTATCACCCGTTCGACGCATACGGCCGGATGCTCGAGACGCTTGACCCGACTTCGACGAAGATTCTGATTCGGCAGTCGCTCATCCTCAAAGACAAAGAGGCCCGGCTGATTGAGGGTGAATTCCCGGAGCGCAACGAAATTGCCGAGCTGCCATTCGAGAAACTCGGACTGACGTATGAATTTCTCCGGAAGAAATTCCGCGAGGAATACCGCACGTTCATGTGCCAGCAGCAAAACGACCCGCAGGGTGGCGGCGTCTCTATCTGGCCCCTCGAGAAGTACCGCCAATCTCTGGTTGACCAGGAGCGCATACCGCCGACCGGCGAGGTGCGCGTGTGCTGGCGTCTGCAGTCGAGCGCGAAACCCTTCCTCGAGCAGTATGCCTATGGCATCGCGGTCCTCTACTCGGGAAACCGCTGCTATGTCATCGACGCATGGCGCGGCGCGTACACGCCGAGCGAGTTGTGCGAGCGCATCGTGAAGGGCTGCAAGCGTAATCAGTGCGGCGAGCTCACGATCGAGCAGACGCCGGGAAGTGATTCCGTCATCCCGCACATCTACAACGAGGCCACGCGGCAAAATTGGAGCCTCCGCATCGACCGGCCGGAGTTTGAGTCTGACGACGCCGCGCGCCAAGGCCGCATGCAGAACCTTCAGCCGATGACAAAATCCGGCCGTCTCTGGATCTCGACAATGGCCGGCCAAAATGACGAACTGCAGAAACAGTTCGTGAATTTCGGATTGATCGAGGAGAACGGATTTCCCGATGTCATCAGCCGCCTTGCGCTGCGCATTCCGGCGAGTGTCTTTCGCGGCCAGGTGACCGAAGAGATGCGACAGGCACACAAGATCGCGGCCGAGCGCGGACTGTGGGATGCGCTGTTTGGTGACGGCGGAGCGGCCGAAATTCAGGAGTCCATCGAGGCCGAGGAAGAACGGCCGCAAAGTTTTGAAAACAGCTATGGCCTACGGCCGATGCTTGGAGGGTTGGATGGCTAAGAGCCTAGTTTCACTGTTGGGATATAGCGGCCAAGGGCCGATTCTGGCGAGTCAGGTAATGACGCGCGATCTAGCCGAGGGCGAAGTGCGGGAATTCAGCGACGAGGCCGCGGCGGCGCTGGTCGTACAGGATTACTACCTTGCAGCGGCGGACCTCGACAGCCGGCAATTGCCGCAGGAGTGGGAGGACAACGATGTTCTCTATGACGCTCCCCTACTCGCCAACATGGAGGACCCGACCCGCGCGCGCGTCTCCCGCTACACCGTCAACAACCAGACGAACACGATGGGCGACGCGGTACGCGATGGCTTGTTTGCGCAGAAGCCGCCATTCTTCCTTCGCCCCCGCGGCAAGACCACTGAACTCGAGGCGGATGCATGGACTGCGCTCATAAGCGCACTCCTCGACCGCATGAATTTCCGGTACTGGACCGGCCTTGGCGTCGATTCGCAGTCGCTTGATGGCACCGCCATCTGGAAAGCCGGCTGGAGCCGGCGCAAGCGCGTCGTACCCATCCGCAAGCCCAAGGCAGCGCCTCCGACCGTCAACACTCCCACCGGGCCGACTACGGTTGATACAACCGAGAGCCTCGACCATGAGATTGAGTACAAAACCGTCACCGAAAGCTATCCGTGGATCGAGACCAGGATGCTTGGTACGACGCTGTTTGACCCCGGCTGGAGAACGCCGAACCGCCCCGACCTGTGCGGGTATGCGATCGACATCGACTTTCCGACCTGGGAGGACCTCGAGAAGCTCCGGAACGATGACTGCTACAACATCCCGGACAGCGAGGCGCTCAAGACGTGGCTGTTTGCCCACCACATGCAGGGCGCACCGGGATCGACGACGGTAGAGACTTCCCTCTCGCGCGAAGGCAGCCCGGTAGACCACGCAACCGACCGATCGACGCCAACCAGCGTTGACCCGCTGCAACAGCCCATACTGATGCTCGAGCGTTGGGACGCGGAACGGGTGATGGCCGTGCTGGCGATCGACGGCCGCTACATCGTGATTCGCAACGAACCTCACCACCGCAACCGCATTCCGCACTTCACTGCGAACTGGCGATCGAAGAAAAATACCGGGTGGGGCATCGGAAACGGAAAACTGATCGGCGCAGACCAGCGCATCGAGCAGGGCACGCTGAATCACGCCCTGAACCTGCTCGCGTACCAGTTCAACCCGGCGATCCTCCATGCGCGCGGCCAGAACGCTCCGACCGGGAACCGGACCATCCGCGCGGGCGGATTCTTCGGCGTGGATCCAATCGGCAATGACGTGCGCAATGCGCTCGCCGTGATGGAGATGCCAAAGGTTCCGGCCGAAGCGTGGCAGATGATTACCTATGCCAAGGCATCGAGCCAGGAGACCAGCGGCGCCGATGCGACGTTCATGCAGGGGCAACTACAGGCGAAGGGATCAAGCGCGGCCAGGACCGCCACCGGAGCCGGCCGCATCGCTGCCAAGGCAGACGGACGAGTACAGACGCCGGTTGAGAACATCGAGCTCGGCCTGTTCAACCCGTTCATCGAATGGCTCATTGATTCGATCAAAATCCATATGCCGTCGCAGGAAATAAAAGACATCTTGGACGACAAGCTCTCCGCCACGTTGATGGAGTCGTTCAAGATGGACAAATTCATCGAGGCGACGTTCGAAGTGGAGATGACGGCCGCGGCGAAACTTGCAGCCAAAACCGCGATGGCTCAGCAGTTGCCATTCCTGATGCAGATATTCCAGCAGCCGCAATTGCTCGAGCAACTCCATGCCGAGGGCAAAACCATCTCCCTCGATGTCCTGCTAGACGTCTTATTTGCCGTGAGCGAGTATCGAATCGAGGACGAAATCATCGTGCCGCTGACCGATCAAGAGAAGGCCGTGATGCTGCAAATGAACGCCCCTAACGCAAAGATTCAGGAGGCGACACAGGTTGAACAGCTCAAAGGTCAAAACGCGTTGGATCTGGAGGACAGAAAAGCACAAAACAAACTGGCAACAACGGTTGCAGAAAAGGCTCTGGAACGTGAAGGCGAGGGTATCCCGCTGGCTCACGCTGCCGCGCTTTCAGAGCGAGCCCAGGATGAGCAGATTTTCCAGGGCAACGGGCCAAGTCCAATCGCGGGAGCTTGAGAGTTACGAAGTGACGGTGCAGGAAGCGTTCACTCATGCAGAGATTCTTTTCGGGAAGGACGTTCAGGTTATCCAAACCATCGTGCGCCGAGGCGACGTAATCACGGTCGAGTGTTCAGTTGGCTTTCGCCGGCCAGACGGCATTCATTTTTGGAAGGGTAGGACCTTCGAGGAGGCAATTCGGACGGCGCGCAGCATGCCGCCGAGCACGGTATGAAAGACGACGCGCTCGAGTTTGAACTCACCGACCACGACAGACACCACCTGCGCGAGCTGATGCGCGGCGCCGGCTTCGGCGTCCTGCAGCGCATCTGGAAAGCCTATTTCGACGCGATCGAGGAGAGCGCAATCCGGCTGAGCCGGATCGACCCTCTCGCCAATCATGAGGCCATTGCGCGGCGATGGGCCTATGTCTCCATCACAGAGCAGGTCCTTGCATCCCTCAAAAGCGGCATCGACTTTGAATTGAGCCTGTTGAACGCTAAGGAAGCACCGCCAGCGGACCCCGCAGAACTAGCGCGGCAACGCCGGCGACTGGTGTTGGGTTACTTAGACCCCATGCCGACAAGCCCCGGAGAGGCGACAGGTCCAAACAATGGCGAAATGGGAATGGCTGAATGAAGGAGAACCGTTTCCACCCGGACACAGGCGCGCGGGCCAACTCGGAATCTGCATAGATTTCGAAGACGGCCGCCCCGAACCGCAGAACGTCTATGCTTCCAGCAAAGACGAAATGCTCGACAAGGTTGCCAGGATGTACGGCAACACTCAGGTTCGGTATGCCCAGGTTCGGAAGGAAAGTTCCAGCCCTGCCCCAACGACGCCGGCGAACCCTGCCCCTCCCCAACGTCTCACCCCCGAGCAGACCATCCAAACCGTTGCCGATCTTGACGATCCCGCCAAGGCCGGCCGCGCGGCCGTGGATCTGATTCGGGAGGAAACCGGAATCGACTTGCGCGAGGAAGCAGCCAAGCGCAAGGCCGAGGCCGAGGCGGCGCGCATGGCCGGCGTAGTCAGCCAGTTCATGGAAGCCAACCCCGAGTACCACCCCTCGAAACGCAACGCGAAGCTGTTGCGCGATCGAGCCTACGCAATTGCTGCAGGGCAGCCCATTACGGCCGAGCACTTCCAGCAAAGTTTTGACGAACTGAGCGAGGACGGAGTTTTTGAAGCCGCCCCCGCCGAATCACCGACAGAAACACCGCTTGCAACCAACACGGAAGAGCCCTTAGCTCCGCCACCGTCGCGGCCGAGAAGCAGCACAGGAGCCAGGCCATCGCAGTTTCAATCGCGGCCGGGAGCTGTGCGAGTAAGTGGGCTGAAGTTCACCGCAGAAGAGGTCCTGAATATGGCCGGATCCGAGGAATATTCCTACCGGTACCGCCATGAGCCAGGATTCGCAGCCGCGTGTGAAGCAGCCTTGGCACAGGCATAAATCAACAGGCATCGCCACGAAGCTGGCGAAGGCGGAGTTTTGAAATGAAGAATCAGAAATTTGCAGTACGAGTATCCGGCGCTGTTGTGTTCGCGATCCGGTTTATGCTCGCGTGGGTGTGGGCGGCGCTGATTGGCACCGTCGCCGGCTTGATGCATACGCTCGAGGGCGCGAGCACTACCGCGCACGGTTTTGCTTTCGGTGATGGCGCGAGCCCGGCATCGATGCAGAGCGGCCAGGCCCCGCAGGCGTCGGCCGTCATCCACTACAACAACAAATTCACGAAGAACCTGAAAGGCCGCACTCCCGCGCAGCGTGTATGTTCGCGCCGTGAGATGCCAGCGCAGGCCGGCCAGAAATACCAGGACTTCATGTACAAGCCGCTCACTCCGAACACGCAGCAGGCGGCGGAAGGTGTTGTCGGTACCGGTCTGAGCATCTCCACCGCGACGACCCTGTACACCCTTGGACAGTGGGCTGATTACGTCAACTTCTCGGACTTCCTGCTTCTCACCACCATCGACCCGATGATTGAGAACGTGGAACGGGAAATGGCGTACCGTCTCGGCCGGACGATCCAGAAGCTCACGCTCGCTCAGGCCGATTTCGGCCGCACGATCGACTCCTCGGTTGGCGCGCTCGATGCGACGCTCGCCACGCAGCAGATGACGCGCAACACTGGCGTCGAAGCTGCCGGCTCGATGCGTGGCCGCAACGTGCAGACCCTCGAGGGTGGCCGCTTCGGTGCGCTCCTCCATCCGTTCTTCACCACGGACATGATGGTGGACAACTCCAATAACTCGTATGTCGACATCCTGAAGCACACGGCCGAAGGCCAGATGGCGCTGAAGGAACTGCCGGCGACGGGCGAGGAGGCGCAGGTGCTCAGCTTCGGCGGAATCACCTACTTCGAGACCACCGAGCTCACGCAGACGCCAAACTTCCTGGCCAGCGGCAAGACCGCCATCCGGACCTACGTCGTGGGCGAGGACGGCCTGATTGCCGTGCGGATCGAGCGCCCGGGCAAGACCTCGATCGGCGACGGTCAGCACCAAAACCTCAAGCTGTGGCGCGGCAAGTACGCGCAGGGCAGCTCGTTTGACCCCTCCGGCATGATCGGCGGCGGTACCAGCTACAACGTCGTAGGCACGTGGGGCCTTCCGCCCGACACCACCATGCGTTACCGCGCATACGACTTTGTTCCGCAAAACACCTAACCCAACGCACCACCGATGAAAGATGCGGAGCGGCCCCCAAACAGGGTCGCTCCGCTTGATGCAAGAACCCCGGAGACCTCGAAATGAGCGAGCAGGAAATCACGACAGCCGACGCGCAGAGCCCTAAACCCGCGAAGAACAAGCGCGCCAAGCGCGCGACGAAGAAGGCGACACTCGCACCCAAGGACGCGCCCTTCGTGAGCTCTGTGCGGAAGGACTCGAGTCTCGAGGACATCGAGCGCGAGATTGCCGAGCTGGAACTCGAGACGAAACGGGTTCTGTTGATGAAGGCTCGCCAAGAGGTGGAGACGTTTCACCACGACAGGCGCACGAAAGAGGAGAAAGCCGCCCGCGCTCAGGACATCCTGCAGGCCGCAAAGCGCGAGCAGGACACCATCAAGTCTGGTTGCACCCACCGCCTGGGTGGAATAGGCCTCGAGGACACCTACAACGGTGATCGCGAGTCTTCCCTTGCGGTGATGGATCTCCCGGTTGCGAACGCCAAGTATGTGATTTGCGTCCGCTGCCTTGGAGAGTGGCGCACTCCGAACCCCGCCCTCAAGCACTCGGACCCGGATCGTTACTCCGACCAGGTTCAGGAGTGGAAAGAGGCGCTGCTATTGCTGCGCAATGCCAAGATCAAGCCGATGGCCGGCCCAACCTTCATGTTCACCGACAGCGAAGGCCGCCCGGTTCATCCCCCAACGGTGTAGCACCAAAACCCCTGAAGGAGTACGCCGATGAACGTAGAAGAGCAAATGAAAGAAGCCTGGGAGCGGATCGTGAAGCTCGAGGAGCACACAGCCAAACTCACCGCAAAACTCGCAGAGCACGGAATACACGTTGCCGAGCATGAGCCCGCGGGCGAGCCGGAGCCGCAACAGCAGTAATTGAGATCCTCGCCCTCCTCGACAAAGACACTCCGGGGTTAGGGATGGGCAAGGACGAAGGGCGAGAGGCCCGTTCCACCTCTCGCCCTTTGTGTATTCGCACCGCAGAGACGAGACGAGGTTCCCCGGATGGGCAAGAGCACGATTCAACTCCAGGAGATTGTAGACAGCGTTGCCGTAATGGCCGATGTTTCCCCGCAGGCCAACCCCACCGGATACGACAATGCCACCATTCTCAGCGCCGCAAACGACACGCTTAGCGACCTACTTGCGCGCAATCTGAACTGGAAATGGAACTCATTCAACGCGCCATCTTTCCTCACCAATAGCTGGCAGCAGGACTATCCGCAGCTCAACCTTTCGAACATCGGATGGATCGAGGAGGCGTGGTGGGTGGATGTCAACAACTCACAGCGCCCGCTGCCCAACGGACCAATGCAGGCAGCCAAGGATTTGCCCGTTGCGCAGGTGAATAACACCGGATACCAGGGCAGCTACCCCAACCGAATTTCGTGGATGTACAACCAGCAGCTGCAGTATGGCGACTGGCCCGGCGCCGGCACTGTCTACTCTCCACTGCTTTCGCCCAACGTCCAGCAAAACCCGCCCACGGCGATCATCGACGCCAACGGCAATTATTTGCTTCTCACGCAGTTTGGTACTACCGGCAATACTGCCCCGGAAGCTCCCGCGAATTCGGCCGAAGGCTTCGCCGTCCCGGATGGCACCTGCGTTTGGAACGTGCTGGATCCGATGGGACAGGGATTCCGCATTGATGTGCTGGCTCCGCCGACCGGCCCGGTGTACCGCATCGTGGCGAAGTGCCAGGCCAAGGCGAAGCGGTTCCAGCTCGTCACCGACACGCTCGACCCGATTCCGGACGATGCCGCGCAACACTTCCGCCGCGGATTCAAAGCGCAGTGCTACGCCTATGCCAGCGACTCAAAGGCGCGCGCGCAGTTCCCGACCATGCGCGCCGAGTGGCTGCAGTCGATGGCCGATGGCGAGAGCGCGGCCGATCGCGAGCCCGAGGCGGCCATGATCCTGCCGGCCTCGCAGATCGTTACCCCGATGTGGGGAATGATGCGCAACCCGCGCGACCCAGGAAGGCCGGTTTAGGCAATGCAGACCCTCATCAGCACGCAGCGCGCAATCAACTGGATTCGGGCATACGTCAAAAACCAGCCGCTCGACTTTTCGAATCAAGAGCCGGCCTTGGGCATGGCGAACCTGCTTTTGCAGACGCTCCTTGGAGCTCCGCTCAAGTGGCGCCACAACCGCAAGACGTTCAGCTTCTCCACCCGGCCGGCCGACATCGGCGTTCCACCCGAGTGCGATTATGCCGTGATTGTTCCAGATTTCGGTTTCCTCGAGACGCAATGGATCGAGTCAGCCTCCGGCGACGTGTTCGAGCTGGGCAGTGCGCTATCTCTGCCGCGCGCCACCACCAAGAGCACCGGCCGGCCCACGGTCATTTCAGCGCAGTACGACGACGGCCAGGGCAACCTCACCTTTCGCACGAAGCAGATGCCCAACGCCGTGTACACGATCTATGCGGACTACCAGGCCAAGGCCCCTGTCCTGCGATCGCTGGCGCAGTCGCTCCCGGTACCGGATGAGTTCGGCTACTGCTTCTATTGGGGATTCCTCACGATGGCCGCAATGCTCGTGAACGATATGCGCATTGATTGGTTCGAAAAGAAGTTCATCGGCCGCGTGTTGAGCCTTCAGGACGGACTCGACCAGCAGGACATCAACATCTTCCTTGGACTGTGGGACCGCAACGTGAAAACGCAGATGCGCGCGCAGGCCGAAGTAAACACCGGAACGCAAGGCAGGACGGTCTAGCGTGGCGAGCCCTTTTGACAGCGCGGGCGGAATCCACGACGGCAGCGAATACGCATCGCTCACCATGGACCGGTACATCACCGGCCTCGTCACCAACCGCAGCCCTTTGCGCGATGCGGCCGTTCCGTACCTGTACGCGAAGTTCTACCAGGCGGGACGTTTCGACTCGCTCTGGGACGGACTCAACACGGAAATCACGGCCAAATTGACACTGGCGCGCCGGCCAGGGCACACCGTCTATAACGACCAGATTTTCCAGCCCATTCGCCGTTTCTACCCGTTCATCCAGCAGATCGACGGACAAGAGCGGGTGAGCGTGATGGTCGATTGCGATGCGGCCGTATACGACGGCACCGGCCCGAGCACCAAGAAACTCATCTGGACCAAATCAGCCGGAGCCGGCCGCACGAGCTTTCAGGGAGTCGGCAACACGCTCTATATGGGCAACGGTGTCGACCAAATCAAGATGACCGTCCCGGTGAGGTCCTATCAGACGCTCACCACTTTCACCCAGGGCGATTTCATCCTTGATCCGAACGGCAATCTTCAGGTCGCCTTCGGGTCCACCGGTACCGAAATCGTTCAGACGTCCGTCACGGCCACTTCGTTTATTCCCGGAGTAGGAGCCATCTACCAGGTCAACGTGTTTCTGGCCTCCGCGCCCAACATGGCGATTGGCGAAACCGGATATTTCACCGGCCTTACCGTTGCTTCCTTCCTGAATGGCACGAGTTTCGTCTACCAGGGCGGCACCGTCCTTTCGTGGATTACGATCTCGCAGTCCGTCGCCTATGGCGCCACTCACGACACCGGCCTGTATTACAAGGCAACCACGAACAACGCCACGGCCGGAGTGACCGGAGCGGTAGCGCCGGCATGGAATGCGACGCTTGGAGGCGTCACGTCGGATGGAAGTGTCCAGTGGATCAATAAGGGCTCGAACATCCAGCAATGGGGAACGGTATCCCCGACGACGGCCCCGACAGCGGTACAGTCTCAGGTCGTCACCAGCTACCAGAACTGGCGCGCGAATACCTTCTACGCTCCGCACCGCCTTTTCACAGACGCAGCCGGCACATATGCGCTGATGACGCTTGGCCCAACCGGACTCGCGACCACCGGCGCCGTCGAGCCGGTATTCAACCCAACACCGGGCACCACCACCGTCGACAACACGGTTGATTGGTTCACAGTCGCTACCCCGAACTGGCAGGGGATTCATGTTTATGCTGCCGGCGATCTCGTCATTGCAACCATCAACTCGGTTGTCTATGTGTTCAGTTGCGTAACCCCGGGAACATCGGCGGCCGGATCCCCGGCGTGGCGATCGACGTTCGGCTCACAGGCCAGCGACGGAGGAGTGACGTGGGTTAACTGCGGCCCACTGTTGAACTGGACCGCCATCGGCCCGAACGTAACCGTTTCGGCCGCAACCACAATCCTTGATTCGAACGGATTCCTCGAGGACATCGAGGTTGCCGGAATCTCGGGCGGAGCTGAGCCGGCATGGCCGACGACCGAGACGGCCATCACCACCGACAACACCGCTACATGGGTCAACGGCGGCGCATACGCCAAGGCCAGCCAGAACACTGTAGGGTATGCGTTCAGCTATAAGAGCTCCGTCACCCTCACTGAAAGCAATATGTCTCCCGCGGTCTATGTACGCGTTCGCGCGCGCAACCGCGTCACCCTCGCAGGACCGGCGAGCACAGACCCGCAAATCGACACGATCGTCATTTATCGCACCGTAGATGGCGGATCGACGTTTCTGTACGACACCGAGATACCGGCTCCGCTGCCGGGATCGACGACCACATGGGGATACACCGACGTCGCCGCCGATACGGATTTGAATATCGAGCTGCAGGGCGCGATATCGCCGTCCAACAACCCTCCCCCGGTTGGGTTGATTCACCTGGCCTACCATGACAGCCGGATATGGGGCAGCGTCGGCAATCTCGCCTACTACTGCACCGGGCCGGACGCGACGGTTGGAGCTGGTAACGAGGCATGGGACCCCGGGCGCGTGTACGCCTACCCATCTGCAGTCGGTCGACTTGTGCCGTGGGACCTGCCGGGCGGCGTGATGCTGGTTTTCACCACCTCGAGGCCGTATGCCATTTGGGGATTAGGCACACAGGCACAGCCCTACTACACGAAGGTTTTCAACCAGGGCGGCGGCCTGCTGAATTTCGACGCCCTCGACACCTCCGGCCCATGGATCCATATGTTCACCACCGACCAGCGGCTATTGAGCTTCCAGCCCTCGGCCGGATACACCGCCGTTGACCCGGATTCGGACGATGCCGGAGCTCCCATCGGCGATCAATTCGTGAAGGTGACGACGGGAGGCATTGACGAGGCGCTATATGACCCGGCGAGCGCCTTCGTTACCTTCTTCTCGAAAGGGACCAATGACACCGGCCTGTTTGTCGCAGACGGCACGGCCGGATGGTTCCGGTTTAGCCGCGTCACACAGCCCGAGACCGGATTCCTGTGGAGCCCGCGCGCCGAAATCGCCAGCGGCACAAGTGCCGTGCAGAGCGTTGAAACGGCCCCAGGTATCAACAACCTCCTGATTGGCCCGAGCGTACCTGGCCCAATCCTCCGGCGTGACACTTCGGCCAGCACCGACAACGGGACACCGTTCGATGCGTGGGCGGTTCTCGGCAATATCGAGCTCTGCCAGCCCTTCGAGCTGGCCGAGGTTGCCGCCGTCGAGCTCGACAGCGCCAAGACCGGGACTGCCCCCACTGTGGGAGTGCTGTTTGACGAGATAGAGCCCACTCTGGAGAAGCCTTTCATTATGTTGCGGAAGACCGGAAATGACCCCGTTCTGCTGCGGGCGAGCCAAACCCTCAACAGTGAGCGGTTTATGGCTCTCCAGACTGGACACTCCACCGACTGCCGGCACATGCAAATGCTGGTCGAGTTTGGGGTTCAGGACGCGCCGAGCGAGCTTCTGTCTCACTCGGTCTACGGCCGCAGGAAGGCGGAAAGGAAAGCGCAAACGTGAGCAGCTCATTCGAGTTTGATGGCTACAAGCTGAGGGACGCCACCGATCGAGACGAGGATCTCGCGCAGGCATGGACGCGCGCCGACGAATACCACCGCGATCTGGACGGCCGTTTCTGGCTCGAGAAGGGGCAAGGCACAGAAACCTTCGTGTGCGAAGGCGCCGATGGCGAGCCGCTGTTCTTTCTGCGACTCGACAAAGCGGTACGTATCCGCATTCAGTTCCGGCCGCGACCCGAAGGAATGGATGAGCGCGAGCACCGCGCCATCGTTCGTCAGGCGCTTACGCGCGGGATGGCCTTCCTCGATGTGACGCTCAGCGTTCGCCACTTCCGCGAGGTGATTTTCGACTCGGTTTCCCCTCTGCTGCGAGCCTTCACCATCGGCCGTCTGCGCTTCACCAGGAAGCCCGACACCCTCACCCGCATGCTTCCCAGCTTCGCCCTCAAGAGGACGGCGCAACGCAACACGTTACAGACGGAGAACCACTAGGCATGTGCGGACCAGACCAGGCGCAAACCAACCTCGAGCAAAACCAGGCACAGTTTTATTCGCAGCTTCGCGACCAGGACCAAACCCTTTTTGGCGAGGACCAGGGCATTCTGCAGCAGCTGCAGAGCGTATATTCGCCGATTCTGCAGGCAGGCCCCAACCAGAACGGATTTTCCGACGCCGAGGAGACGACGCTCAATTCTCAGGCGACCGAAGGTGTCGCGCAAAACTATCGCGCCGCCTCAACCGCGCTCAAAGAAGAGCAGGCGGCCGAGGGTGGAGGCAATAGCTACCTGCCGAGCGGAGCTCACGAGTCGGCACAGGCCGGGCTCGATGCTTCTGCCGCCAGTACCCTCTCCGGCGAGCAATTGCAGATCAAGCAAGCCGGATTCGACCAGGGCTATAAGCAGTTCACTCAAGCGACCAACGCGCTTGAGGGAGCCTCGAGCCTGATGAACCCGGCCGGTACCGCCTCCGTCGCGAATCAGGCCGGCAGCGATGAGAACGCGACCTCGAGCGCGATTGCCCAGGAAAACGATTCGTGGATGGCCCCGCTTGCCGGCGCAGTTGGCGCAGTCGGCGGAGCGGCAACAGCGAAGTTCATCCACTAGGAGACCGCCAATGGACGGCATGCAGGCAGCAGACCAGATGCAACAGAGCGCGGCGACGGCCACGGCGAACCCAACGCCGACGCCGGCGCCGGCACCACAGCCGTCAAACGTGCCCACAACGGGCACGATTCAGCCGGTAGCGACGCCGCAGTACCAGACCCCGGCATTGCCGCAGAAGCGCGGCGGCATGGTAGGCATCCTCGACACCATCGCGGATATGCTCTCGAGCCGCGACACGCAGCAAGTCACGATTGACCCCAACACCGGCCAGCGCCAGGTAACAGCCGGACCGCAGCGCACCCGCGGCCAGCAGGTGGGGCGGATCATCGGCACCGCGCTTGAAGGCGCGGCTCGAGGAGCTGCAGCGCCTCCGGGACCCGGCCACGTCGGACAGGGCTTCGCGAATGGAACGATGGGAGCATTCCAGGACGATCAGCGCGAGCGCGACAAGGTCGACCAGAATGCGCAGGCCGAATACCAGCGCCAGCGCCAAGCCAAGATCGACGCCCTCAACTATCAGCTTGGATTGCGCAACATCGCGCACATGGACCTCACGCTCAAAGCAATGGGCGTGAAGGCCAACCAGGACCAACTCACCTTCAGCCAGGCGCAGCAGGACCGCGAGAAGGCGCTCGACAGCTACGACCTCGGCACTGTGGGCGACGCCGGCCAGATCGCCGACACCATGAGCAAGCTACCCAATTGGGAACAGGAGCTCTACCACCGCGAAGGAATTCAGGCCGTGCCGGTGTTCGACCAGGACGGCAACCGCAAGGGCCTGCAGCTTTTCCTGCGTAAGCAGGACGTAGGCAATCAGCCAGCGGCCGAAGGGACGAAGGTTCCCCGGTTGGTACCGGGCAAAAACCCCGGCGACCCGCCGCATACGGAGTACTTCACTCCGGTTGGAGCCAAGAACAAAGACATCGACACGTATATGCGGTCCTACACCGCCGACGTGCAGAAGCTCCAAAAAGATCAGGCGGACCTCGCCTATAAAAAGGCGCAGACCGACAAAGAGAACGCCGACGCGAAAGAGGGACCGAGCAAGATTGCGCTGAACAAGAGCGAGGCGGCAAAGAACTATGCCGAGGCCGACAAGTACCGCGCCGATATCCAGAAGGCGAAGAACGATCCCAACGACCCCACCGTCCAGGCGCTTGGCGAACTCGCAGCGCGCGGAGGACTGACCGAAGACGAGATCCCCGGATTCGCCAAGATCAAACCGGCCGTGCAAGCGTACCTCGCGCAGCATCACCCGAACCTCGACCAGAAATCTATCTTCCTCACCGGCGAGCAGCGCAAGCGCGTGGACCTCGCCGGCAACGCTCTACACAACCTCGACAGTATCGGCTCCATCCTCGATCGCCGGCCGGACCTTATCGGGATCGTTCAGGGGCGGATGTCTCAGGGCAAAGAGCTCACCGGCACGAACGACAAAGACCTCTCCGCGATCGGAACCGCGCTCGACAATTACGCGCTCGCATCGACGGGCGCGCACGGCATCCGCGCAGTTCAGGCCCGCAAGGACGCAAAACTTGCGCTCATCAACGATTTCAAGAACGGTCCAGACGGAGTGAAATCGTCAATCGCGATGGCGCGCGGAAGTCTCGAGAATCTAGCTCGCTCCGGCAAGCCCAAAGGGCTCGATGGCAGCGACTACGTTTACAAGCCACAGCAGCCGGCCGCGCAGCCAGGACAACAGCCGGGCGGAGCTCCGCAGCAGGCAGCGGCACCGAAGCCGGCACCGCCGCAGGGAATGCCGAACCCGACGTATTTCAAAGCGTCCGATGGCACGTTCCATTGGGTTCCCGCAGCCAACCTCGACGCCGCCCGCAAGATCGACCCGAAGTTACAGGTGATTCAGTAAATGGCCCTCGATTTTTCCAGCGCCGGAGCCGTACCCGCACAGCCAGCCACGCCGCCGCCAGCGCAGGCAGGCGGGCTCGACTTCTCGAGCGTCGGAGGAGTGCCGGCAACGCCACAGCAGCCAGCGCAGACACCGCCGAAGCAGCAGCAGCCGGCCGCGCCGCAGGGCGAGCAGCCGGGATTGATGCATCAGCTCCTCGATGAGATAGTCCATCGGCCGGAGACACAGACCACCATCGGCGCAGTGAAGCAGGCGCGGCAAGGACTCGCCGGATTGCTCACCATCCTAGGGACGCCGAACGGCGCCGCTGGTCTCGCCACCGGCCAGGACCCGCGCACGATGATCGACCCGCACGTCCAGCGCGCGGCCGATTGGCTCAACAAGAACACGGAGGAAGACGGATTCTGGCAGCACGTCGGAGGATTCGGAGAGAACGTCGCAGAGTTCCTTACTCCTGACGCCCTCGCGTCACTCGGCCGAGCGGGCAGCGCTGCCGAGGGAGTGAAGGCGGCTACCAACGCCGAAAAGATGGTCGAGGCCGGCAAGGTTGCGGCGACGATCGAGAAACTGCCCCCGCGCTTGAAAGCACTTATCGGAATCGGCATGTCCGCGGCTCGCTCCGGAGCCGAGGCAGGCACTCAGACGTTCGTACACACAGGCGGAGATGCAGACGAGGCAGCCAAGGCCGCCGCGCTTGGAGCCGGAACCCATGGACTCATTGAGGGCGCCGCTCAGGGAGTCGGAGCCGTCGCCCGTCGCATCGCACAGCCTTCACTCACTACCGATGCGATCGAGGACACAGCCAAAGGCGCACTCGAGCGCGAGGCCAACACTACCAACGCCACGCGCGTACCCGCGCCGCCCAACCCGAACGCCGAGCCTTATACGTTCAGCATCAAGGGAACGCCGACCGAGGACACAACCAGCGGCCAGATCGCGCAGCAGCCGCGTAAGCAGCAGGTGGGCACCCGCGTCATCTCCGGCAAGGGTCCGAGCGAGCGTCAGGTCTGGATTGATCCGGCGACGAATGTTCCGCAGGCCGTAGACATTCACTCCGGCGACACCAATGCGGCCGGATCACACCGCGCGCCGAGCTACCGTCTGAGCGAAGAGTCGAGGCCGGGAACAGTCACGCGCGAAGATAGCGCGCGAGGTGGCGGCGAGCTCCTTACACAGGACCCGAATGTTGCCGCTGCACATTTGCAAAGCCTCGACCAGATTGTCCGCTCACCCGAGTACGCGGAGATGCCGCCAGAGCAGCAGCAAGTATATCGAGCGCAGCGCGCCGACATCCAGCGGCAGATTGCCGAGCACTACCAGGCGACGAAGGCAGCAGGTGGAAACCAGCCGAACTTTGCGCCGATCGACGTCAAAACCGCGCTCAAAAACTCGCATACGTTTGAGGACGCCGCAGACCAGCTCTACCAATCTGCGCAGCCGGTGTATGAACACGCGAACCGGGTGAGCGGAGGCCAGTGGCAGGTGTTGAAAGACACCATCAACAAGCTGTCCGATCAACTTGGCGACGAACCGAATATCCCCTCGAATCAGGGAGTGCGCGCCAAACTCGCGCGCCAGATACGCGAGAGCGAATCGGCCATGAGCCGCATTCTCGATGATCCGAAAAACGGCATCGACCGCGACGACGCCGACCGCGCAATCCGCATGATGCATGCGCAATTCGTTCTGCGCGACGCGCACAAGGCCATCGAGCCCATCTATGACATCGAGCAGCATCTCCCGCTCAAATCCGGCGAATACAAGGGATACAACGGCAACCGCTTGGGAGCGCGTTGGCAGGCATTCTTGCGAGACCGGCCGGAGGCGCGGCAGATCCTCGGCTCCGACCAGGTCGACACTCTCGGCCAGATGTTCAAGAAAACCGAGACCTGGGCAGGGCGCAAGCGTATCGGTCAGGGCATCATGGCCGTCGCATCGGCATTAGCCGGGGGAGCGGCCGGAGCGGTCACAGGCGGAGCCAGCGGACACGCAGCGGCCGGAGCTCTCGGAGGCGTAGGCGCCGGCGAGCTCAGCTATATGGGCCTGCGCCACGTGGTGGAGGGCATGGTCCTCAATCCTCGATTCGCCAAAAACCTACTCTTCGCCGTGGACTCCGGAGCGCGGCCTCAGAACTATGCTCCGGGCCTCGCCAAGATGCTCGATTCCGCACGTGCCAGCGCGCATGTGACGATTCCCGCCGCGGCCAGTGCCGCAGTACGTTCCGCTAACTCGAATCCCCAACCCCAAGGAGACGACCATCCATGAGCAACATCATCATTCCCGCCGAACATCAGAGCTCACCTCGAGAGACCGATATTGAGCGCGAGGTAAGGATTGCCACCCAAGAGATTGCCGAGGGGAAGTACACGCCCGAGCTGCCAAAGGAAACCGACGCCTTCGGCCGAACCCATGACGACGACTTTTGGATGACCGGGACGGAAGTCCTCGCAGCGCACCCGCGCGTACAGGAGGCGCTCGCCAAACTCGAGCAGCAAGTCTCGGACAAGACCAATAACGAGTACCTCGAGAAAGCCGAGATGCTGCACGAGATGAATGCTCAGAGCCGCGCCGGTTTCAAGTGGGCCGGACAGACCAGGTGGCAGGGCAAAGAGAACGAAGAGATGCGGCTCGTGAACATCATGAGTCCGAAACAGTTCATCGAGAAGCTGCAGGCCGCAGGGATCTCCGCCGCGATCGAGCCCACCATTTCAACCGAGTTGGATTGGGACCCGGACACCCTCGAACTGCGCATGCGTGAAGTCGAGCGCAGCGATGCGCTGATTTGCCTTGGCCGCAAAGTGGTGCGGGGCATCGTCGGCCTGTATGCGTGGGTCGACGGGAAGTACACGTATGTCAACAAGCTGCAGGTTCCATGCGGTCCCGAGTGGACACTGATGCGCTTTGACGAGTACGACGTGCCGACCAATGAGCGATACCACGGCTGGAGAACGGCCGTGCTCGCGCTGATTCAACGCCGCGTCATCACCGAAGAGCAGGCCGAGCGAGCGTTCGGCAAGGTTGTCGAGAATGCGGCCTCGAGCTTCTACCGCGAGCAATTGCAGCAGTTCCGCGCTACGCAGTTTGGAGTGAGCGCGTGACGCCGGAGATGTTTATCCGCGGCCAGATCGCCGCATACGCTCACGCCGAGGGCTCGTTGGCGGGAGGCTTCCAGGGCATGCTCGCGATTGCCTGCATTGTGCGCAATCGACAGATGGCCGGCTGGTATAGCGGCAACTGGATGCACATCCTCAACACCGCCCACGACGTGAGCGCGCACGAAGAGCGCCACCGCCCGAGCATCGACCTCACCTGTCCGATGTTTCGCCGTGTGCTGCAGGAAGTAGACGACATCTACACCGGGACCTTCGATGACGACCTAACGAGCGGAGCTTTCTACTTCCTCGAGACCAACGACACGCGGCCGATTCGCCCTTGGTTTCAACAGAAGATCATCCGCGATCACGCCAACCACCCGCGCATTGCGCAGGTGGGAACCCTAATCCTCTTCGCCTGAGAAAGACACCATGCCCGCACCAAGCCCAATTACGTTTACGGCGACGCTCAAGAACATTTTGAGCGCGAATGCCGTGGGAGCCCGCATCAAAGTCACGCTCGCCGGCTACGACAACACCTTGCCGGAGATTCCCGGCTATTACCTGTTGGGCGAGGTGAGCGAGGACATCCAGGCGAACGCGGACGGCCTAGTAAACGCGTCGTTGTGGGGCAACGACGTCATTACGCCACTCAACACGTTCTACCTGATTCAGGTCTACGACGGGCAGGGCAATTGCATTGCGGCCGGAGAGTACCGCCTGAAAGGCGGCGGCACACAGGACCTCTCCACCCTCGCGCCGCTGCAGTCAGGGCAGGCGCTCCTGTTTGGAGCCGTGCCGAATGGCCCGCAACCAGGTCAGGCATTCATGCTGCCCTTGCCGGCACGCGCGGCCGGCAACGGGATGCTGTTTTATAACGGCGCTCTGCAACTCCTCGGCAACTTCACCGTCGCCGGCGAGGGACTGCACACCGAGTTTGCGACCGCCGCGGCCGACACCCTCTATCTCATGTACGCGGCCGACAATGCACAGGCCGGTTTCGCCTTCGAGCCCTTCATCGCTTATGGCAATGGCGCGACTCCGGGAAACACCTACACGCTGGCGACTGCACCTCCGGGAGCACAATTCGCCGGCCTCTTCATGAACGGCGTGTTTCTGGACCCGAACTCCTACGCCCTCAATGGACAGGTTGCAACTCTGACCTTCCAGACAGAGGCCGAAGACCGGGTGTTTGGGCTCTACCTGATGGGCGCGCAGACGATCGCGGTTGTACAGCCCACCGGAGCCATCCCCGGCACTGCGTATGCCCTGCCCGAAGTACCGAGCGGCGGCGCGTTGATTGGCCTTTTCAAGCGCGGTCTCTTTCAGCGTCCCGGCCTCGAGTACACACTCGCGGGCGAGACGATCAATTTCAACCAACCCACCATCGGCGGAGATGTTTTGTATGCGTTGTATGTACGCCCGTAAGTTTGCAGTCCTTTTCGCAGTGCTTGTTGCGTCCGCATCGGCTCAGCAAAGAGTCAATCCGTCGAATCAGATTCAGTGGCCGTCGAACTGCGCCAACAGCGGTTTGATGGTCTACAACTGGCTCACCAATTCCTGCATTCCGGTGAGCTCCTCAGTCAATCCGATCGTGTACGAGGGCGTGTGGAATCCCCTTGCTACCTATGTCACCAACAACGCCGTGTACTACGCCGGCAGCCAATACATCTCGCTGATTGACGGAAACCAGGATCAGACGCCGGGCAGCTCCCCGCTCTCCTGGGCCTTGTTGCTCAGTGGCGGCGGCAGTGTGCAGAGCGTATTCGGCCGAACCGGAGTAGTGACCGCGCAGAGCGGCGACTACAACTTCTCGCAGATCGCCGGCACGATCCTTTCGACGCAACTGCCGGCCGCGACTCCCTCAGCTATGGGCGCCATCAAGCCCGATGGAGTGACCTGCAACACCGCGAGCGGGATTCTGTCCTGCAGCGGAACCGGAGTCCCGAGCGTGTTCGGCCGAACCGGACCCGTCACCGCGCAGAGCGGCGACTACAGTTTTTCGCAGATTGGCGGAACGGCGTCACCAAGCCAGCTTCCCACCGCAACCAACTCAACACCAGGCATCATTCGTCCAGACGGCTCAACGTGTACCGTCACAAGCGGCGTCTTCACTTGTACGAGCTCAGGCGGGGTAACCAGCGCGTTCGGCCGAACCGGAGCCGTCACCGCGCAGAGCGGCGACTACACATTCGCACAGATTGGCGGCACAGTGGCCCCGAGCCAGCTTCCGCCCGCGACCAGCTCCGCGCAGGGCGTCATCCGCCCAGACGGAACAACCTGCACGGTAACGGCGGGGGTGCTTAGCTGCACAGGTGGCGGGATGAGCGGGCAAACTACGGGCAATTTGCCGCTGGCTACTTCGGCGACGGCATCGACGACGAGCTCTGCATTCTTCCAGAACAGCAGCACGGCCGGGCTGTACGAGCAGGGGTACTGGCACCAGGCCAGCACGGTCCATTGCTTGAATGCCGGCGTCACCTTCACGCAGTACGGCTGCGACAACTTCGACTACTACGATGACGGCTCGGCGGCCGGGACAACGCCGCGGAACATGACCGGGCTGAACATCACCGGCCAGTTCTGGGGCCCGGCCGGGTGCAGCGGCGTAGAGTGCCGGACTTCCACGCTCTTCGGCAACTCCAACAATGGGGCGTTCGTCACGCCGGGAATCAAGTTCACGCAGGTGTCGAACATGAATCACTTCGGCATCGGCGACTCGCAGGGTTACCAACTCAGCGAAGCATGCCACACAGGTACCGCCTACGCGAACGATCAAGGGTGCCAACTGATCTACGCGTGGACGGGCGAACAAGGCCATTGGGCTGGAGTGGTTGCTTCGGGCGGCACCAATACCTCGCCGAAGGTCACGTCGAATAACGCGCACTCATGGTGCGTCTCACAGCAGAACCAGACCTGCACGGTTTCGCCGGGATGGGTGATGCTGGACCGCTCGGTAACGATAGGGAGCGGCAAGATCACGGCGGCAGCATCAACCGGCGCTCCGGTGTCCTGGCTTGGGTACATCACCACGGATCAAACCACGTTGCCGGTCCCTGCAGCTTGGGGCACGGCGCTGGGCGTGAATCTGACATCCACGACGACGTGGGACGCGCCTGTATCTCAGACGTTCACCATCGGCGCTGGCGGCGGCAGCGGCTCCGGCTCGTTTGCTGCGGGCGACCACGCTTGTGTCATCGGCAACAACTTTTTTGAGCAGCGCATCATCACCAGCGTCTCCGGTTCGGCGGGCGCGCAGACCATCACCATTCCGCTGTCGCAGCCCGAGGGGTCCATCTTCATCGCCAAGGGTGACTGCGGCTATATCGTTCAGGACGCGGATGCGGCACAGGGCATCGAGGTGTCCCTTCCGGCGATATCGCTGGACGGCTCGCATCTGCTGACTGCAATCCCTGCATTTGGGGGCATGTATGCGTGGTATGGGCAGACGACAGGGACGGCGTGGTCCACGACGAACGGCGACGCGAACTCCGGATTCCACGTCTATGCAGGCGCTCGCGTTGACCGTGTGGATACCACGCGGCCAGGCTATATTCCGTTCGCGGATGACGCGATCGTTTTGACGCTGGAGCCAAACTCCGCTTTCAACGTAGGCGACAACATCTGCTCTCCGGACTTCCCCGAGCAAAAGGTCGATGGCATGGAGTTGACTGCCACCCAGACAATGCCGACCTCGCAGCTCACCGGTCTGCGCCTCCATATCGGAGGGCACGGCGCAAATGGCGCAGCGGCGCTGATGCGGCTTTACAACGACGAGCCAGCCAATTCGTATGTGCCCTTCGGCGGCGCATTGTCTGAGCCCGCCATGATTACCCAAGAGGGAGCAGGGGCGTTTGGCAGCTTGTACACCGGCAATTACACGCCGCTTGGCTCGGCGTTTGCATTCTCGAATCACCAGCCGGGCCAGACCAGCTACTACATCTGGAACGATCCATCTTGGGGAAAAATCTGGCTGGAAGCTGGGACGGGTATGCACGTCGATCAAGACCTACATGCCGGGTCTTATTACAGTGGCGGCAAGCTGTGGGGATATGGCGTTTATGCCGGCCCGGGACAAGGTTCTATTAATGCGGGGGTTGAATACGGATTTGGCAACGGAACTACTCCATCAGTGTGGCTCGCTCAGGAATACTCGCTTGGGAACACTAATAATCATCTGGCAGTGACTACGCATGGCGGCTCTCGCGTCGCGGGCGGAGGCGATTATTATGCCGCCCCCGATGGAACTCTTGATGCCGGAACCATCAATACGGGAACGCTCAATGCTACGACTGCGGTCAACGTCACCGGCAGCGGCTTGATCTTCGGGGTGAACGCTACGGATAGTGGAAGCGGGTTCTTCGCTCCGGCCTATTACTTTGAGCCCAATGCCACCACAGGATCCCACGTTGGTTTGTTCTTCGGCCGCGCCTGGTCCAACTACGACTCTGCGCACCTGACGTTCTACGATGCCGGTGGGTCGGGGTCGACCTCGAACAAGATCGCACTAGGATTCTACGGAGCGAATGACCTCCTCACGATCGACGGCAACGGAAACGGAGCGTTTGCAGGCGGGCTCACCGCCCACGGCGACGTAGACTTCAGCGGAGCCACCCAGGTTTATGTGCCGGCCCCGGGCGGAAACAATGACAGCAGCGCGGCATCAACACATTGGGTTCAGACCTGGGTGATGCCGAGTGTAGCGCCGGTCTACAACACGAGCGGAACGCTGCAAACCAACGCTCACCTCGTAACCGGATCGATCACGCTCGATGGAAGCGGGGCAGGGACAGTAACGCTGAGCTCAAACGCGGTTTATACGAGCAGCTCCTCGTATGCGTGTACCGCCAGCAATACCGGCAGCATAGACAGCGGCACGAAAGTGGCCTACGTGAGCGGGTCGAGCTTCACCATCAACGGGCAGGTGTCCGGAAGCTATCGGTACAACTGTGTTGGCAACTAACCTCCGGTAATAGCACTCACGAGCTATTCGCGGGACGGACTCACCGAATTACCTTGACTCAGCAGCAAGGAGACGGGGCCGGTGAGTCCGAAGCATCAAGTCAGACTCAGTGGCGAGGCATCTGAGCAGAGCAACATGAGCGAATCGGAAGTTAAAAACGTCGTGAACGATGCCATCAAGGAGTACGACAAAGAGACAGCTTTGCCGCGACACACGCAGGTGATGAGCGAGTTGCAAACGATGCGCGACGGGCAAAACCAGCTCATCGGCGCCGCCACCTTCGCGAAGTGGATTCTCGCAGTGAGCGGCGTTTTCATAGGGATTCCCGGCAGCATTTGGATGGTGGTTCAGATCATTCGCGCTCTCCGGTAAGAAAGGCAAGACCGCCGATGGCATGGAGAGATGTAGCAATTCAGCGGGAACGCTTCTTCGAGGGCGTCATTCCGTGGATGTACCTTGACGGCAAGGGCTTCGTAACCGTCGCTGTGGGCGAGATGCTCGCCACCGTCGAAGCCGCCCAGACGCTTCCCTTCATCAACCCCGACACTCGAACGTATGCAACGCCGGCTGAGATTGCAGTCGGCTATAACTGCGTTCGCAATATGGCGAAGGGCTTGCGATCGACGGATTACCGGATTGCCTCGAATCTCATTCTGAGCGATGACGCAATCAACGGGCTCCTCGGCCGGCGCATCGACCTTTGCACCGCCGAGCTCCGGCACGACTTCCCCGGCTTCGATGGCTACCCGGATGTGGTCAAACCGGCGCTGGTCGATATGGATCTGAATCTCGGCGAGACCAGGCTACGCGGCACCTTCCCGCGCTTCGATGCGGCCGTGCTGCGCACCCCTCCGGATTGGAGGACCGCCGCGGCCGAGTGTCACCGTCAGGACATCGGAGACAGCCGCAACCAATGGACCCGCGCGCAATTCCTTGCAGCGGCCGTCGCCTGCAGCTAGACAGTAAACAGCACGTCAACGGCACGTGATTTGCAGCCCATATGATTTGTGTCTACACCCACCGAGAAGGAAACCAGCCATGCACGCCCTTACCTGCAGCATCGTTCTAGTCGCGACTCAGAGCCTCGACTGGAATTACATCGTTCACGAAAGCCCCGCACGGATCGTTGTCGTCGCCGGCATGCTCTGCACTCTGTTGCAACTGCTGAAACGCTTCGTCCCGAAAATCTCCGGCTGGTATGCCGTCACCCTCAACATCCTGCTATCGGCCTGCAGCATCCTTGCCATCACGAAGCCCGATCAGATCTGGACACTTGCCACATGGCAAACCGTGTTTGCAACGAGCCTTGCAGCGGCCGGCATCCACGGCACCTCGAAGCTGATGCGTGACAATCCCGACCAGGCCCGCGGAGCCGCCGCGGCGCTGGCCGTGGCCTTCGCGCTTGGTCTCGGAATGATGCTGCATGGCATCGTCTAAAAGCTCCCCAACCCGCACCACGAAAGGCAATACACCATGACCCTATCTGCACTCGCCCAAATCCCCGTTGACATCGAGAAGTTTTTCCTGAAGACCTGCAGCGACGCGGAACGCTTCGCCGTAGCCTTTGCGAAGTTGTTCAAGCGCGCCCCGTCCGCACTTCAGACGGTCGAGAACTTCGTCAACGAGACCGCCCCTGTAGTTGTCGCGGCCGTGGCGCTGGCCGACCCGACTGCAGAGCCCGAGGTTGCCGCCGCGCTGGCGATCGTAGAAACCGGCCTTGCAGCGATCCAGGCATCGGCGCAGGCGGCCGTGAGTGGCACGTCTCTGCTCGAGAGCCTGCAGAACTTCGCCACCACCGTGCCGGCCGTCCTCTCCGGCCTGCAGATCAAGAACCCCGCGCTGGTAGCCGCCATCGAGCGCATTACGACGCTGGTAGTTGGCGAGGCGAAGGTGCTGATTCCGGCCGTCCAGTCATGGGTTGAGAAGCTGAAGCCGGCCACGCTGGAAGCTGCGCCCGCGCCAGCCAAGTAGACTGAGAGAAGGGCCTCCAGCGCCCGCTTGTCACACACCAAAAGAAAACCGCAGATTTGGCCGTCCTCCCGGGCGGCCTCTTTTTTGCGGTTGACGAACTGTTGACAGCGTGTTTACATGGTGGGCAGTAAGTACCTAAACCCCTTGGAGCTGCTATGGGAACCCCTGCCCTCGCTACACCCATCCACCTTGAAAACGTAAAGTCTTTTGCGGAGCTGCCGGAAGGCGGCACCGTCGAGCAGATTGCGCAGGCTGCAACTCTGTGGCTTCACACCACCGTCCGCGCGATGTGTAACCGGCCGGAGAGCGTCTGGATCGACGTCCGGATTACCGATCGCCAACTGGTCTTCGATTTCAACGTAGACCCGGCCGACTATGGCTGCATTGTCGGCAAGCAAGGCCGCAACATGCGCGCGTTGCGCCAGATTTTCTACGCGATGGGAAAGAGCTACCGAACCCTGTTCGAACTCAATCTCGCGCCCCCCGCAGAGGTGCGGTAATGGCCGACATCAATCTCCGCATAGACCTCGCGACAGAAACGATCGACGCCAAGGCATCAGCAGAAGCCGATAAGTTGCTCGCCAGCATAGCCGGCGCTCCATTCACCCCGACCATGGTGCGCTCACTATTGCGAGCCGCTTACTTCGCAGGCCGTTGCGACGTAGCGCGCGAACGAGCTGACGAGGCAGAGGCGAAGTATCAAAAGCTAGTCAGCGAGCAGGAAGAGGAGCGAGCCAATGCCGCGATACTGCGTTGAATTTCACGGCAGCATCGAGGTTGACGGCAAGAGCAAGGCGGAAGCCCGATCGTGTGCGGTTGGCGAGATCCTCGACAGGCTCGCTACCGAGCGCGGCGACATCCTCACCGAAATCTGCATTGAACGAATCCCCAAACCCCGGAAAGGAACACAGAGCAATGACGAGCAAGCGCATTGTAAAGAGCAAGACCGCCGAGCAGGTTGCGGCGCCGACGAACGGAACCGCCGCCCCGGCCTCCCCGAAGGGGCTCAAGATCGTAGCCATGCAGGTGGAGAACGTAAAGCGCGTATCGTTCGCGCGACTCCGGCCGACCGGAAACATGGTCATCGTGAGCGGAGAAAACGAGAGCGGTAAATCCACCGTCCTCGATGCGATCGACTACGCCATCACCGGCACGACGAACGTACCCTCGCAGCCGATCAAGCGCGGTCACAAGCAGGCGCGCATACAGGTGGACCTGGGCGAGTATCTGGTCGAGCGGACGTTCACGCAGAGCTCCGAGGGACAGCTTCTTACCAAGCTCCGCGTTATGTCGAAGGACAAGGCGCAGTTTCCGAGCCCGCAATCCCTGCTTGACGGATTTCTCGGCTCCATCAGTTTCGACCCGCTCGAGTTCATCCGCATGGACCGCAAGAAACAGTTTGAAACTCTGCGCCGGTTGACCGGAGTCAGTCTCGATGCGATCGACCAGGCGAAGCAGGAAGCGTACAACGCCCGCCGCGACGCCGGCCGCGACCTCGATGCGGCAAAAGCCCGGTTGAAGGCGATGCCGCCGCCCCCGGCCGATCTGCCGGAGAAGCTGCTGGACACGGCCGAGCTGACAAAGAAGCTCGAAGGTGCCGCGAATCGCAATTCCATCATCGAGGCCGAGAAGCAGAAGCAACGCCGCAAGCTCGAGATTGCCGGCGACCATGACCGCGAGGTTGAACGGCTGGACAGGTCGATTGCCGAAGCCTACGAGCTCATCAAGAAACTCAACCTGCAGCGGGAAGAGGCGCAGAAGGCCGCGGCCGAATTGCGCGCCGAGGCCGAGGCGATGACCTTTGCCGAGCCGATCGACACCGCCGCGACGGCCGAGGAGCTGCGCAAGGCCCAGGCCACCAATCAGGCCATCGTGCAGCGCAACGCATATCTGGCCGTCGAGAAGGAGGTTGAGGATCTCGAGGCGCGCTGGACCGAGCTCGACAAGACCGTGAAGGCCAAGGAGCGCGAACGCATCGAGGCGATCGAGAAGGCGGCGATGCCGATTCCCAAACTCGGATTCGGCGATGGCGAGGTGCTGTATGACGGTCTGCCGTTCAACCAGGCCAGCAACGCCGTACAGATCAAAGTCAGTGTCGCCCTCGCCATCGCCAGCAATCCCACGCTGCGAGTACTCCGGATCAAAGACGGCTCGCTACTCGATAAGAAGAGCCTCGAACTCGTGTCCTCGCTTGCCAACGAGAACGACTACCAGATTTGGGTAGAGCGCGTAGAAGGCGCTGGCCCGGTGTCGGTTCTGATGGAGGACGGCGAGGCCCACGGCGAGATTGCCGAGAGCCCCGAAGCTAAGGAATCCGCCCTCGCAACCCCCCTCAAAGCGTGAAAGGAGACCTGAATAAATTGCGATCTCTAATCGTTGCCCTCGCCGTCTCGCTTCTCGCTGCGCCCGCCGTCTCGCAAAACCCATCCAGCCCGACCGTGGGCAGCGGGACGGTCACTGCTGGCCCGGAGTACCAGCCATATGTAGAGTCCGATCAATCGACCGCGCCTCAGCCGCCCTTGTATATGGGCAAGAGCTGGGAGTCGCCGGTCCTGATATCCATCCGGACTGAAACCGCCATGCTCGAGGTCCGCGATCACGGCAAGCTGCTACTGCAGGTCGATTCGAGAGGGAGGGTCCTTTACCACCGCGGCCGGTTCGACCGCACCTCGCGCCTGTTCTGGCAGTCGCTTGCAGCAGCTTACCCGAGCGTCTGCCAGGCCAAGTAAGCAGGCAGTAATCACCCGAACGGAGGAACCCTTGCATCACTGGTACACATATGCAGACGCGGGCACTATTGCCCGCGTTTGCTCACTTCCTGCGGTTGTCGTGTTTGTGCTGGTCTGCGGATACATCACCGAACGGCTAAGAGAGCCGCGGCCGATGCCATCCAACGCAATCGACTCGAGCACATATAAGCCCCCAACGCACGTTGTTCACGTGATCGACTTTGACCGGAGCCACGTCTCCATCTGCCAGGACGAAACCATTCTGGCTCGCTGCTGTGTGCAGGGGTGCGATGTGACGGTGAAAATTGGCCGCGACATCATCGGTCTGGTTGTGAGCTCATCCGCGCGGCCGAGTTCGACGGAGCCATAGTATGAGCCCCTGCCTCTGGACCACGCTGCCGGATGGCACTGTGGTGCATATCAAACTCGCGCGCCAGCGGAAGAAAAAGTGCGGGTTTTGCAAGGCCGCGGACCACGAATTCCTCTGCGACTTCCCGGTAGGGGATGGCACATGCGATGCGCCGATGTGCCGGAAGTGTGCCACCAACGTGGGACCTGACGAGGACCACTGCCCGAACCATCGCGGCCACACGCCGGCCGTGCAAGGGAGCTTATTCCGATGAGCTGCGAGCGATGCAACGGAACCGGATACGACCTGAGCGCAGTACCTCTCCGAGAGTGCGAGTGCCGGCGCACGGCGAGATTGAGCCAGGCGCTCGAGCGCGCCGGCATCCCCATCCGGTATCAGTCCAAGACGCTGGACACCTACGAAACGAAGGTGAGCCCGAGCGCATTCGAGGCGCATGGACTGGCCCGGCGATTTGTAGAGGAGTGGCCCACTGAGCGCGGCCGTGGAATGCTGCTTACCGGCAGCGTCGGTCTCGGAAAGACACATCTAGCCGTCGCCATGCTGCTCGAGGTTCGCAAACGATGGAACGCCACGGTTGCCTTCGTCGATCTGCCCGAGCTGCTAACGCGAATCAAAGCCACGTTCAATGACAGCGCGACGACGACCGAGGAGGCGATTCTCCGGCCGCTGTTGCGCGCCGAGCTGCTCGCAATCGACGAGATAGGCGCGGCGAGGTCCACGGATTGGGCCTTTGCCATGACCGAGAACATCATCAACCTGCGTTACAACGCGAACGCCTCGACGATTTTTACAACCAACTTCGCCAACCTGCCCCCGAGCGCGACCATGCGGCGAGAGACGCCCGCGCCGGCGAAGCTGGACCCAACCCCGGAAATCAATTTCGCAGAGCGGCTCCGCCAGCCGATCGCCATGCCGGCGATGCGCCAGGACACACTAGGCGACCGCATAGGCGAACGCATGTATTCGCGCCTGCAGGAGATGTGTTGGGTTGTGGAGATGAGCGGGCAGGATCAACGCCGAACGAAGGCCGCGAGAGGTCGCAAATGAGCCAAGCACTCCAGATCGCAGCAGCAGTATTTATCCCGTCCCTTGTAGCCGTCACGTTCTACGCCCTTGGAGTCAGACACCGACTCCAGCACGAGGCGAAGCGCGCCGAGATAATTGCAGCCCTCGAAGCGCAACGCGCGGCGCTAGATCACCTGTTAGCCGAACGCTGCGCAGACGATCCGCTGTTTGTTCCCTCCAGGTCGCGGGCATGGCTTGGCCTGCAGGTGGGAGCCCGAATGCTTGCCCAACTGAAAGGAGACCCGAAGTGAAGAACGCGAAAGGCGCGGAGGCATATCCGCTGAGCTGGCCCGCAGGATGGATGCGCACACGGAACCGGCAGAAATCGCAATTTCGAACCGGATTCGGAAACGCTCGCAACTTCCTATTTCTGGAACTCGAGCGTTTGGGCGCTAAAAACATTGTCCTGAGTACAAACATCCCGCTGCGCAATGACGGCCTTCCGCGCGCGAATATGGCGCCACTCGGAGGAGATCCCGGAGTTGCCGTCTACTTCCGCCGCAAAGACAGGGATATGGTTTTTGCCTGCGACAAGTACGCCACGCCCACGGATAACATTCACGCCATCGCCAAGACCATCGAGGCGATGCGGGGCATTGAACGTTGGGGAGCCTCCGATATGATGGAGCGCGCTTTCAGCGGATTCAAGCAACTCGAGGCGACCAACCCAACCGAAGCATGGTGGGACGTGCTGGAATGCCTACCCACGGCCGACGTCGAGACCATTCAGCGCCAGTTTCGCGCGAGACTGCGCGGAGCCCACCCGGACACCGGAGGCTCGGCCGAAGCCCTCGCTCGGTTGACCGACGCGCGAGACCAGGGACTCGCAGCAGTGAGAGGACGCACGGCATGAGCGAGCAACCGAAGAAAAATTGGCGCTGGATTGTGATGGAGAGTGACCACCCGCAGCGATACGATGCGGCTTCGGACAACGTTTATTACGGGAGTTTTGCCACCGGTTTCCGTCATCGCGAGACAGCAAACGCCATGCTCTGGAGGGAGAAGCCCTCCCCGGAAGCAGCCGCAGATGGAATTACAAGTTCGCGGGTCATGCCTGAGGGTGGAGAGCCTTCGGGTGGCACGATGTCGGAAGGAACGGGGAAAGGTCGGAGTAGGCTTGCAGGCTGCCTTCGTGACCCCTTGGACCCCACAGCGCCGCACGATGCTGGCCCGCGAAACCCCGTAGCCGCCCCCATCGGCATATTTCGCGCGCGAGAAAGACGAGCAACGGCGAATGTATTGGAAGCAGCGCAGAGAGAGCGTGATTGTCGTGCGCGTGGAGGTGCTCGATTGAGCAGATTACGAAAGTGGGCACGAGCTCTGCGCGAGTACTGGATCCGATGGAATGAGGTTGTCTGAACGATGAGCCAGCACTACACCCGCAATACGGTGAGTGCCGCGGCCTATTGCCCGACGTGCAAGAGAAGCACTCAACACCAGGTACACGACCGACGTATAGGGCCGTGTACTGAATGCATCGAACGCCGCCAGATGGAGCATGAGAGCTTCGAGGAGCGCGCCGGCATCATCGAGTACCTCGGAAACATCGACCGAGCCAAAGCCGAACAATGGGCGCGCCTGCAACCCGGCCAGCCCCAACCCCAACCAGACCAAACCAGCATGTTCGATTGAGAGGACCCCGCATGATCTATCTGGCGAGCCCAGGGAACCAACTCGTAATCCTCGAGCCCGACGAGCTCGATCACATCCGCGCCGGAGGAACGTTGATGGCACCGAACAACCGCATTGCCGTGATGTACACGCCGGATGCGGTTTTTATGTCCGAGATGATAAAGAAGTGCCAGCAGACACGGACATTGACGGCCGGAGCTATTGACGTCATCCACCGTAATTCGCTCACGCGCGAGCCTGTACGCGGCACCGGCCAGCGCCCGCTTACCGTACTAGTCCCGAGCCAGGAGGAAGCCGATGCGCACCCCGCCGAGCAGAATTGAAATAGCCCTGAGCTACTACTGCCGAGGCACCCCGACCGAGCTCGAGCTCGAAAACAATGTGGACCTCCGCGCACTCCTCGATGACGGGATACTCGAGCGCCGAGGTCCCGGACGAGGCTTCCAAATCTCAGCGAAGGGAAGGGTTTGGGTGGAGATGATCTGCGCAACGCCATACCCCGTCACGCGATACGTCGACCCGCGCATCCCCGCCGCTCCGGAACCATTTTCCGCCGAACCCCAGATCGGTGGGGAACCGGGAGAGGGTTATAGGACGGCGATATTGCGGGCTGCAGCACCCGCTAACACCTTAGCGGAAGAGCCAAGAGCCGCCGATGCTTCTACGCTTCAGCCATTCGCAGTCAACGGGTGAAAGGAGAACGGGCGGAAAACCTAGAAGGAGTCTCCAACAGGACAGAGCGAAAAAGGGAAAAGCCTCCGGCTACGGAGGCTTTTGCCTTGTATGGAAGGGTCTAAATGCGCGACAGCCGCATGGCGAAATCGCGGCGAGATGTGAGGATGTGCCGCTGCTGAGCTTCCGCTGTGAACTCTTCCGGATAGGCAGCTTGAATCTCTGCGATTACGGCCGGGAGCTGGCCATCACGGATGAGGAAGGTGGAAACGGCCGCACAAGCAAGGTTGAACTGCAGGCCGTAATCAGGGGCATCGGGATGGATGCCAGCGCGCGAGAGGATTTCATTCACTGTCATGGCACCCTCAGATAAGCAAATGCAACGTGCAGCGCGCGCGGGAGCCAGCCCGTACTCCATAGGTAGCCAAGCACGGCACCATACGCCGTGAGGCAGAGAGCGTCTCGTTTCCTCACTTCCCCCTCCGATCCGGCTGATACTCATTGAGGGCGCCAGCGATGCGCGCCGCCATCGAGTTAGAAACGGCCGTAGCGACCGCCTCAGCGCCAAACATGACGCGCCGGCCAACGCAGGCATAGCGAGGCCGCGCCGGCAGCGACGCCCCGGCCGCACGGAATACCGTTCGCCAGGACGAGGCCCAATGCCGGAATTGGCCCGATTCATACAGACAGCAGACGTTGTGCTCATAACGCGCTTCCCATGCAGGACCGAGGAAGTAACGCGCCAAGTCTGTAGCCTGTGACACTGTGAAGGTTGCAGCCGCCATAGAGGATTCCCTTTCGGTTTGGGGCATAGCCCCGAGTTTCAGTATTCAGATGGCAGCATGACAACGTGCCGTGTGCCATCCGAGAAGCAGTACAGAGTTTGAGTAGGCAGCGGAAAATCCGTCCATGGAATCAGCTTTGTAAAGATTCGCGCATCGCCGCCGCGCCCATCGTTGCCATCGCAGGACAACACCGCCGAGTCGCCATCCTCGCGCCGGAGCTTCCAGATTTGTTGGGGATCATCGCGCACCAGTTTGCGGGTGAGATTCGCTAAGGCTATTTCATCCAGCAGCCAGTAGGCCCCCGCTTTGCTCGCAAGCGCGCGCGCCCCTTCGGTGTAGACGACGTGAGGGTTGATGCCGTGCCGGTACAAGGTTTCAGAGCCGTGATATTGCGTCAACTCCGCCGTCAATTCATCCGCAGAAATCATAGTCACTCCAATGCCCGGTTTAGCGCGCCGAGCCATCGCGGTTTAGGGTGAGAGGTTCGACGAGAGCCGCCAGCGCGTTGACCTGTGCTGTTAGCTCTGCCGTATGGCCTTCCAGTTCGTTGACCTCACACAGCGACTCGAGCCGACTAGCCGGAGATGGAGCCGCCGCAGATCGACGGCCCCGACGCGCCACGGCCGGAGCCGGAGCCGATGTAAACAGATCGAGTTGCGCATTCATGCCGCCCACCCTTCGCGCCCTTCGCGCAGCTTGAGCAGCTTCCCTTTGTTCTCTCGTTTCACCGATGCATCTATCACTGCCAACACCGCATCGGCCACGGACATGCCGGCCGCAGCCTCATGCACCGCCGAGAAGAAAGACCAGTAGCCAGAGCCGGAGATAAATAGCCGTTGCGTTTCAATGGCGTGAGCAGAGAAGTGAGGCAGGAGCGAATGCAAGCAGTCTTTGCCATCGAAACAGAAGTACATAGCCAACGTGTGCAGCCCTTCCATCTCGATTCCCACGCGAATGCCGCGATAGAGAATCTCGAAACGCCCCGCTTGCCCCCACATTGGGACCTCACCGGCCGGAGCCGCAGTAGAGGACTCAAGCCAGCGAAGCGCATCATTGCAGCCCAGACCATCGCCATGCACATGCGCTGGAAACCCGTCCGACTCGCGCAGGACCGCGACGGCCGCGGCAGTATCTCCGGCCAGCATCGCAGCGTTATAACGCTCGATGCAGCCGCGCCAGTAGGCGACGCATGACGCGCGATCAGTGGGCGGAGGATACCCAGAGTCAGCCGCTTGGAACGCACCGAAGAGAGAGAATTGCGCATTCATGCCGCCACCTCTGCAACCGTGCGGCCGAGGATGTAATCGGCCGCTTTCTGCGCACGTTGAGCCGCCCACACTGCAACCTTCGGATCATGCATGAGTTTGGCGATCCAACTTTGGATATAGGCCGTCGAATTTTCGATCAGCGCATCATTGGAAATCTGAGCTTCAGCCGAGAGGAATGCGGCCGTGAACTCTGCGCATAGCTCCTCATCCGAGTAATCGCGATCACCGAAGTGGTTCTCGATTTTCCGCGCCAAGCGTGAGCGATGGCCTGTTGAGTGGCCGAGCTCATGGAAGAGAGTGCAGTAATACGCAGCAGGCGAAACGAACGAACCCGGCAGCGGCATTTGTACGCGATCGACCAGCGGCACGTAATATGCGCGGTCACCGCCATGCGCCAGCGAAGGGTGAGACGCGCTGGACAGATACCCCTCAACGATTCTTTCGGCCGCATCTATCGGCTGAAAGGTGGGAGCATCGAACGGCAGCGCGTCCTGTAATCCGTCGACTTGCTCAACGTTGAACACGTGATAGAGCTTCATGAACGGCGCGCCACGTTCCAGCGATTCGGCCGTGTCGCCAGTGTCGCCAGTGTCGCCAGACTTCCGGCCGCGCACGTTGTCAAAGTTCCAGTACACGACAGGCGAGGATTTTTCCCCCTTGCGTACTTGCGCGCCGAGCTCCTGAGCCTGTTTGTATGTCAGCCAGGCATTCGACGAGTACGGCGAGCACATCAGGGACACGGCATTGATTCCGCGATACGACTTGCCAGTAAGCCTGTTGTGAGGGAATGCCGAGCCGTGAGCCGATGCTTTCCAAGGTTTGCGCCACGGAATGATGCCACCCTTCAGCGCGTCAATGATGCGGCCGGAGATTAGCTCATAGTTTGTTGGCATGTTGCATCCTTTCGGTGTGGGGCATTGCCCCGAAATCTCTGAGGTACTACGGCCATCCTCAGCACACGCATAACGTGTGGACACGCGCGCGGATCATGCGCGCATGTTTCGGCCTAGATGGATGGCTCATTGCGCATCTCGCTAGCGCGAGTCTCAGAATTGCTGCCATCCTCTTCGCAATAGTTTGAAAATGCTCGCGCATCCAAGTGTGAAAAATCCAAACCGCGCGCCTGTGCGAAGTGCCGCAAATCTGCGAGCAGGTCCGAGAGTTGCGCATCGCATGGCTCGTGCATATATGCGCCACCATGAGCGCGCGCATACGCTGCTAGCGCGCGCGTGGCACGTGTCACGCGCACATCATTCAAATCTGCCATTGTCCGGGGCTCCAGCGATTCGCGCGTTTGAACCGAGAAAACGCGGTTAGAGTTGTGCGGGATGACTCCATGCATTCCGTACCCTGCGACATACGCGCATCCTTCGATGCGCACGAAAAATGAATCGTACTCGCGCGCGTCAACGAAGTATTCGCGCAATGCTTCCACGTGCTGAGAGTCTGAAACGAAATCGAATCCGGCCGGAACTTCAGAGACGAACTGAGCGGTTTGCATGTTGATTCCTTTCGGTGTGGGGCATTGCCCCGTTTAGGTTTTGACTACGCGAGTAGCAACTCATTTTCCAGCGCCATAAGAGCCGCGCGAATGTTGCCTTTCGCATCCTTCACAAGACGCGCGAAGTTTGGTTTAGCGGCCGCATCAGGAGCTTCCATTGACCAGACCAATTCGACAAATTCGGCAGTCTCTTTCGCGTTTCCATAGCTGGAAAAATCGACTGGCCTGCAGCGTGATAGGAATCTCTCTTCCAGCGTTTCGGATGAGTTGCACGTAAAGATGAAAATCGTTTGTGGGGGGAAGTCTGTTGCGTCCAGCTTGGAAAGCAAGAACAACTGAGCCGCGCGTGTCATCTGGTCGGCTTCATCAATCAGAATGACGTGCCATGCGCAACCGATGCGCGGCATGTAGTGACACCGTGCGATTACATCGCGCAGCGTGTCTAGGTTGCATTCCTGCGAGGGTACATGGTGGACTTCCGCGCGGATGGATGCAGCGAATGCGAGTGCTGCCGTTGTCTTACCGAGACCCGGATCACCGCGAAAGAGCCATGCGGATGCATAGGGATTCGCTGCTAGCTTGCGGAGTATCGCCTTGGGTTTATCGAGTCCAAGGAATCCATCGAGCGATGTAGGCCGGTACTTCTCAGTGAGTGACTGCATGGGATGTCCTTTCGGTGTGGGGCATTGCCCCGTCAATCGACTACGAGAACGATATTGAGGGATACAGCACCAGCGTGTCAACAGAATTCGTAACATGGCACGTTATAGCCGTGAAATAGGGTGAGAATCGCCTGCGAATCGCCTGCGAATCACCTGCGAATGCCATGCGGATGTCTGGCGGATGTCGCAGTGATTCCACGCTAGACCCCTGCGAATC
>Ga0209796_10000292_pt1 | contig 41552 bp, 39 predicted proteins | sample AgamicOrSfrz_FD_187167 | JGI IMG/M metagenome (GOLD analysis project Ga0209796, IMG submission 187167) | Agave microbial communities from Guanajuato, Mexico - Or.Sf.rz (SPAdes) (version 2) | ecosystem: Host-associated > Plants > Phyllosphere > Phylloplane/Leaf | place: Guanajuato, Mexico...
GTGGCGGTGAAACGGGTCAAGCCGGTGCGGTTCGCCACGGCATCACCCGCGCGCTGATGGACTACGACGCAACGCTGAAGCCGGAACTGTCGAAGGCTGGCTTCGTTACGCGTGACGCTCGTGAAGTGGAACGTAAGAAGGTCGGTTTCCACAAGGCACGTCGCCGGAAGCAATTCTCGAAGCGTTAATTCGTTTCGGGTGCGAACCGGCCCTTGGCCGGAACGCAGCAAAAGCCGCCAACGCTGTCGCGAAGGCGGCTTTTTTTATTCCCTGCGCGAGCCGGCAGATAAAGACGGCAATCCGGCTTGCCTCGCGCGCCAGTTTCCGGCCGTCTGCGTTTGCGCGGCGGTACTCCATCCGGGCAGAGAATTCGACGCCACGGCGCGCCGCCTTTTCCGACCCATCGCGCGAACCCATGCGCGCGCCCGCCGTCAAACCGGATTCCTGTAAGAACCCATTGATTTTGTGGGCTTCGGCACGATATCGAGATCAGCCCTACAATAGCGGTTAGAAGCTTTCTGGAGAGTTCGAATGAACGCAGTCACCGAAACACCCGTGACCGAGATGCCGGCCCCCTTCGTTTTTACCGACGCAGCGGCTGACAAGGTCAAGCAACTGATCGAAGAAGAAGGCAATGCGGACCTGAAACTGCGCGTTTTCGTGCAGGGCGGCGGCTGCTCGGGCTTTCAATATGGCTTCACGTTCGACGAAGCCGTGAACGAAGACGACACCGTCATGAACAAGAGCGGCGTGCAATTGTTGATCGATTCGATGAGCTACCAGTATCTGGTCGGCGCTGAGATCGACTACAAGGACGACATTAACGGCGCGCAATTCGTCATCAAGAATCCGAACGCCACCACCACTTGCGGTTGCGGTTCGTCGTTCTCGGTTTAAAAGCCGGTCAGGCAGCACATTTGCGATAGACGGGGCTGCGGCCCCGTTTTTGTTGTCTGCATGCACGGCGAAGGGCGGGCCGCGCTCGCCCTCAATCAAACGCCGACGCGCAGCCGTCAGCGCGGGTAAATCGCGCCGAGTACACGCGGCGCGCTCGCGCCAGTCACCGCCGACAAACTGCCCGGCAGGCGCGCGACACAACGCATGGCAAGCCACGCGAACGCCAGCGGCTCCACCTGGCTTGGCGGCACGCCGAGCGCGTCGGTGGTCATGACGGGGACGCCGCGTACGCCGCTGTCTTCCAGCGCCTGTTGCAGCGCCTTCATCACCTCCGGATTACGGGCGCCTCCCCCGCACACATAGACCGCTTTCGCGTCCGATGCGTGTCGCTCGATTTCTCGCGCAATCGTCACTGCAGTCAGCGCGACGAGCGTTGCCTGCACGTCGGCGGGCGTGAGTGAGGCAAACGGCTTTAGCTTTGCGTCGAGCCACTCGGCGTTGAACAGATCGCGCCCCGTACTCTTGGGCGGCTGCTGCGCGAAGTACGGCTCGTCGAGCAGCGCGTTGAGCAGCGAGCGGTCCACCTGGCCGCGGGCCGCAAAATGCCCGTTTTCATCGAACGGTTTGCCGAGGTGGCGTTGCGCCCACTCGTCGAGGAGCGCGTTCGCCGGGCCGCAATCGAAGCCGCGCACGTTGCCGGTCGCATGCAGAATCGTAATGTTGCTGATGCCGCCAAGGTTGCACACCACGCGCGTCTCGTCTTTCGCGCCGAACACCGTCGCGTGAAACGCCGGCACGAGCGGCGCGCCCTGGCCGCCTGCCGCGACGTCGCGGCTGCGAAAATCGGCGACCACGTCGATATGCATCATTTCGGCGAGCAGCGCCGGATTATTGATTTGCCGCGTATAACCTTTTTCCGGCCGGTGCCGCACCGTCTGTCCGTGCACGCCGATCGCGCGCACTTCTGCGGCTGGGACGTGGCATTCGCGCAGCAATTCGTGACAGCACACCGTATAGCGCGTGGCGAGCGCGTTGGCGGCCAGCGCCTCGCGTTCAATTTCGTTCTCGCCGGGCTGTTGCAGCGCGAACAGCGCCTCGCGCAAGCCCGCGGCGAACCCGACGAACGCCTCAGCCAGCACCAGGGGCGGCTCGCCCTCAGCGAAGCGTACGGCCACGCCGTCTACGCCGTCCATGCTGGTGCCGGACATCAATCCAAAGTAGACGCCGTCTGCGGACTCTTGCGCCACGTTGCTGCTCCTGTCGATGGTTCTTCGTTGCGGATTCACTGCTGCGTCCTGGTCGCTCGTTTGCCAAGGTTGTAGCAGATTATCGACGCAAGCGCGGTCGAATATGAAGCACTTGCCTTGTTTGCGCGCGGGTCCTGCTGCGTATTTCTCCTCGCCCGCCGGCGCTCGCCACGGCTTTGGAGGGCGCGGCGGCGCGCATCTATGGGACAATCTGTTTTTTTCGCGACTTCACGTTTCCAGCATGAGCACCGAGTCCAACAAGCCGAACCCCGCCCCCGCCTTTCCGATCACCGACGAAGTCCGTCACGCGCTCGCCGTCACCAAGCGGGGCGTCGACGAATTGCTGATCGAGGACGAATTCGCGCAAAAACTCGCGAAAAGCGCGGCCACCGGCACGCCGCTGCGCATCAAGCTCGGGCTCGATCCGACCGCGCCCGACATTCACATCGGCCACACGGTCGTGCTGAACAAGATGCGCCAGTTGCAGGACCTGGGTCACACGGTCATTTTCCTGATCGGCGACTTCACTTCGCTGATTGGCGATCCGTCGGGCCGCAACGCCACGCGCCCGCCGCTTACGCGCGAACAGATCGAATCGAACGCAAAGACGTATTTCGAGCAGGCCGCGCTGGTGCTGGACCGCGAGAAGACCGAAATCCGCTACAACAGCGAATGGTCGATGCCGCTCGGCGCCGACGGCATGATCAAGCTCGCGTCGCGCTACACGGTGGCGCGCATTCTCGAGCGCGAGGACTTCACCAAGCGTTTCCAGAGCGGCGTACCCATTTCGATCCACGAATTTCTGTACCCGCTGATGCAGGGCTACGACTCCGTCGCGCTCAACGCGGACCTGGAACTCGGCGGCACCGACCAGAAGTTCAACCTGCTGGTCGGCCGCGAATTGCAGAAGCAGTATGGCCAGGAACAGCAGTGCATTCTGACCATGCCGCTGCTGGAAGGGCTCGACGGCGTCGAGAAAATGTCGAAGTCGAAGAACAACTACATCGGCATCAGCGAAAAGCCGACAGATATGTTCGGCAAGCTGATGAGCATTTCCGACACGCTGATGTGGCGTTACTTCGAGCTGCTGTCGTTCCGTCCGATGGACGAAATCGCGGCGTTCAGGAAGGAGGCCGAGGCCGGCCGCAATCCGCGCGATTTCAAGGTCATGCTGGGCCAGGAAATCGTGGCGCGCTTTCATTCGCAGGCCGACGCGGAGCGTGCGCTGGAAGACTTCAACCACCGCGCGAAGGGCGGCGTGCCGGACGATATACCCGCAGTCGCGCTTGCCGGCGCGCCGCTCGCCATCGGCCAGTTGCTCAAGCAGGCGAATCTCGTGCCGTCGACGAGCGAAGCGCTGCGCAATATCGAGCAGGGCGGCGTGAAGATCGACGGCGCGACGGTGTCGGACAAGGGCCTCAAAGTCGAGGCCGGCGAGTACGTGGTGCAGGTCGGCAAGCGCCGCTTTGCGCGCGTCTCGCTGACAGCCTGAGCTAGCGAACCATGCACCGAACTGTGAAGCCGGAGCCGGCACGATGATCGCGTTGATCCAGCGCGTGCGGCGCGCCGAGGTGCGCGTCGTGGAGGGGCAAAGCGAGCGCGTGGCCGGCTCAATCGGCGCTGGCCTGCTCGCGCTCGTCTGCGCGGAACGCGGCGACACCGAGGCGGCGGCCGACCGGCTGCTCGCCAAGATGCTCGGCTACCGCGTGTTCAGCGACGCCGCCGGCAAGATGAACCTGTCGGTGCAGAACGTGGACGGCGCGGGCCGCGCGGGCGGCCTGCTGCTGGTTTCGCAGTTCACGCTGGCTGCGGACACCAACAGCGGCCTGCGGCCGAGCTTCACGCCCGCCGCGCCGCCGGACGAAGGCAAGCGCCTTTTCGACTATTTCGTTGCCGCGGCGCGCGCGAAACATCCGATCGTCGAGACCGGCGAATTTGGCGCCGAGATGCAGGTTTCGCTCGTCAACGACGGGCCCGTCACCTTCTGGCTGCAGACCCGCGCCTGATTCCCGCGCGGTTCTTGCGACAATAGTGGCTCGACACAACCGGCGAACAGCGCCACCTTAACCCCATGACCACGCAGATCCTGTTTATCCGGCACGGCGAGACCGACTGGAACCGCATCAAGCGCATTCAAGGGCATATCGACATTCCGCTCGCGGCGGTGGGCCTCGAGCAGGCGCAGCACCTTGCCCGCCGTATGGCGGATCAAGCGAAGCGCGGCGCGCGGCTCGACGCGATCTATTCGAGCGACCTGCAACGCGCGCGGCAGACCGCGCAGCCCGTCGCGGACGCACTCGGCTTGCCGGTGCAGTTGCGCGAGGGTTTGCGCGAGCGCTCCTACGGCGCATTCCAGGGCCACGACAGCGATGAAATCGCCGCCCGTTTTCCGGATGAACATGCGCATTGGCAGACCCGCGATCCCGGCTTCGCGCCGCCCGAGGGCGAGTCGCAGCGCGCGTTCTATCATCGTGTGCTGCATGCAGTCGAGCCGCTGGTTGCCGCGCATCCGGGCGGCCGGATTGCCTGCGTCGCGCATGGCGGCGTGCTCGACTGCGTGCGCCGCTTCGCATGCGGTTTGCCGCTCGACGCGCCGCGCGACTACACGTTGCTTAATACGAGCGTGAACGTCGTGAATTTCGACGACGGCCGCGCGACGATAGTCTCGTGGGGCGATGTATCGCATCTCGACGCGCCTGGCGCCGACGATAACCTCAGGAAGGTCCAGGAACCGGGTCGTTAATCGCGACGGGTTTGATGCGCGCAAAGTGCCGTTGCGTCGTTGTGCTTTGCGCGTTGCTTCGCGCACAGCGCACGGCGCACGCGCGACGGCGCGCTCCCTCAAATACGCGATTCACCACGCTCATCCGGTCACAGCGGAAACCAGGCGCACTTCGTGCCTTGCGGCCGCGCGGGTGTATCGGCGGCTCTTGCGCAAGCTGTGGCTAAGCGACTGTGCAAGGTTGCCGGGACAACGGCCCTCTCTCATCTCGCTCGAGACTTTTGCACCGCCCCGTTAGGCCGTGCCGGTTGTGGTCAGGCTGTGCTTACGTTGCAGCCGAGTCCCACAGCCCCGGCAGTGAGCTCGACGCGTCCGGCGCCGCGAGCCCAAAGTGCCGGTACGTGAGCAACGTCGCGACGCGGCCGCGCGGCGTGCGCTGCAGGAAGCCTTGCTGGATCAGGTACGGCTCGAGCACATCTTCAATCGTGTCGCGCTCCTCGCCGATGGCGGCGGCCAGATTGTCGACGCCCACGGGGCCGCCGTCGAACTTGTGCAGGATCGCTTCGAGCAGCTTGCGGTCCATCAGGTCGAAGCCGACCGCGTCGACGTCGAGCATGCGCAGCGCCGCGTCCGCCACCTGCGCGGTGATGTTGCCGTCGGCCTTCACCTCGGCAAAATCACGCACGCGCCGCAGTAGCCGGTTGGCAATACGCGGCGTGCCGCGCGCGCGCCTCGCGATTTCAAACGCGCCGTCAGGATGAATCTGTGCATTCAGCAGCGAAGCTGACCGCGTGACGATACGCGCAAGCTCTTCAGCGTTATAGAACTCGAGCCGGGCGACGATGCCGAAGCGATCCCGCAGCGGATTGGTGAGCATGCCCGCGCGGGTGGTCGCGCCGACCAGCGTGAACGGCTGCAAGTCCAGCTTCACGCTGCGCGCGGCTGGGCCTTCGCCGATCATGATGTCGATCTGATAATCCTCGAGCGCGGGGTACAGAATTTCCTCGACGACCGGCGACAGCCGGTGGATTTCGTCGATGAACAGCACGTCGTTCGCTTCTAGATTGGTGAGCAGCGCGGCGAGGTCGCCCGCACGCTCGAGCACCGGCCCGGAAGTTTGCCGCAGGTTCACGCCCATTTCGCGCGCAATGATGTGCGCGAGCGTGGTCTTGCCGAGGCCCGGCGGTCCGAACAGCAATACGTGGTCAAGCGACTCCGAGCGCCGCCGGGCGGCCTCGATAAAGATTTCCAGCTGGCCGCGCACTTTCTCCTGCCCGACATATTCTTCGAGCTGGCGCGGGCGCAACGCGCGTTCGAACGCTTCCTCGTTCGGCGAGACGGGCGTAGCCGCGATGATGCGCTCGGCGGCGAGTTTGTCGGTTTCGATCATGCGGTTATTGTACCGCGCGAGGCGCGGGGCGAAATCGGCCGAATGGCCAGGGTGCGCAGGTGGCGCAAGCGTGCGAAGCTTGCGTTGTTGTCCGTGCGGCTGACGGTCCGGCTCAAGGTCCGGGCTTTGGGTTTAGAAGAGGGGGCAGGGCGTAAGCTCGGCCCTTGCTCAGGCGCCATGCTGAGGCTTTGAGCACAGGCCGCGGTGTCGAGGGTCGGGTCCAAGGCTGTGGATCCGCAGGTCAGATTTCACACCTCGCGCCCAGCTTACGCCTTCGACAAAGCCTTCAACGCAAGCTTGATACCGTCCGACACGCCCGTTCCAGCCGGCACGTTCTTGATTGCGGCGAGGGCTTCCTTTTCCGAGTAACCCAATGCGAGCAGCGCGTTGAGAATGTCGGATGCGTGGTCGGATGCCGACACGGCGCCGGCCATTGCACCGAGGTCCGCGCCGAGCTTGCCCTTGAGCTCGAGCAGCAGCCGCTCGGCCGTCTTCTTGCCGATGCCCGGCACGCGCGTCAGCCGCGCGGCGTCCTGCAGCGTGACCGTCTGCGAGAGTTCGTGCACGCTCATGCCGGAGAGCACGGCAAGCGCCATGCGGGCGCCGATGCCGGAAATCTTCAGCAGCTCGCGGAAGGTGGAACGTTCCTCGGCGGTGCCGAAGCCGTATAGCAGATGCGCGTCTTCGCGCACGATCATTTGCGTGAGCAGCACAACCCGCTCGCCAGTGGACGGCAGGTTGTAGAACGTGCTCATCGGCACATCGACTTCATACCCGACGCCGTTGCAGTCGACGAGCAGATGCGGCGGGTTTTTTTCCAGCAGAACGCCGGCAATGCGACCGATCATGGCGAGTTCAAACTTGTGAGAAAGGGCGAGTGTAGCGCAGCGCGTGCGCGCCGCCGATCGCAGGGGGCCCCCGCGCGAAAAAATGATCGCCGGATGCACGCGGCGGCGCTTCGCGAGCAAGCGCCGCGAACGTTTATCCGACGAGGCGCCCGCGTCTGACCCGCAAGCCCTTTTTCGCAAGCGACGGCGCGATGCCGCCGAGGGTGTCCAACGTCGTGCCGCCGTGCGCGTGGCAGATGGCCATGCCGAGCGCGTCGGCGGCGTCGGTGCCCGGCACGCCGGACAGGCTCAGCAGCCGCACGACCATCTGCTGCATCTGCTCCTTGGTCGCGCGGCCGTAGCCGACCACGGCCTGCTTCAACTGCAGCGCGGTGTATTCGGCAACCGGCACGCCGCCCGCGACGAGACCGCAAATCGCCGCGCCGCGCGCCTGGCCGAGCAGCAAGGTGGACTGCGGGTTGACGTTGACGAAGACCTTTTCAATCGCGGACTGATCCGGCGAGTGCTGGCGGATCAGTGTCGAAATACCGTCGAAAATGGTGCCGAGGCGCGACGGTAGGTCGGCGTCGGCAGTCTTGATGACGCCGCTCGCCACATAGCTGAGCGTGTGTCCGCTCTGGTCGATCACGCCGAAGCCGGTGACGCGCAAGCCGGGGTCGATACCGAGAATTCTCATGAAATGCCGCAGATGCGGTTAAGGCCAAGTGCCTGCGATACTACAACAGACACGCCGCCCGGCGGCCCGCAAAGCGCGGCGCGAGCGGAATAAAAACTGCTGGCGCTGTCAGGCGGAGGTGATTGCGTATGCAGCGCTATGGAAACAGAAGTGGGAAATCCGGCGTAGTCGCGTATGAGATCGGCGAGGACTTCGTCGCCGCTCGCTTCAACTCGGGCACGACGTACTGGTACTCGGAAAGGAGCGTCGGCAAAACGCATGTTGCCGCGCTCAGGCGACTCGCAAAGCGCGGCGAGGGCCTCGGCACCTACATCAGCCAGCATCCCGAAGTGAGGGACGGCTACGAGCGCAAGGACCCTCCGGATTGACGCCGCGAGAACGCACTGCGGACTTTCGTCCGCCGCGCGGCAACAAGGCGGCGATCGAGCGCGAGCGAACGCTGAGCGAGCTCTGCTCAAGCGAGGTTGAAACGCCGCCCAAGCGCCGCCCAAGCGCCGCCGACCGCAAAGCAAACGCAGACCAAACGCCGCCGATCCGTCGCTCAACACCGGCCCAACCGCCGCCCAAACACCAAAGACGGCCACAAAAACAAAACGGCCCAGCGGAAATTTCCGCCAGGCCGCCCCAATGTCTCTTACAGCGGCTGTAACAACTCGCCCCGCTCAAGCGAAACTCAGTGCCGGAAGTGACGCACGCCGGTCAGCACCATCGCGATGTTGTGCTCGTCCGCGGCGCTCACCACTTCGTCGTCGCGCATCGAGCCGCCCGGCTGGATCACGCAGGTCGCGCCCGCGGCCACGACCACGTCCAGGCCGTCACGGAACGGGAAGAACGCGTCCGACGCAACCGCGGAGCCCGCGAGCGTCAAGCCGGCATTCTGCGCCTTGATGCTCGCGATGCGCGCCGAGTCCACGCGGCTCATCTGCCCCGCGCCGACGCCGAGCGTCATGCCGTTGCCACAGAACACGATCGCGTTCGACTTCACGTATTTCGCCACGCGCCATGCGAACAACAGGTCGTCCATTTCCTTCGGCGTGGGGTGACGCTTCGTGACCACACGCAGTTCGCGCGGCTGCACATTCTTCGAATCCAGCGATTGAACCAGCAGGCCGCCGCCCACGCGCTTCAGGTCGAATGCGTTATGGCCGTCGCCCAATGCGATTTCCAGCAGACGCACGTTCTGTTTCGCCGCGAACACCTGGCGCGCCTCGTTGCTGAACGACGGCGCGATCAGCACTTCGACGAACTGCTTCGCCACCGCTTGCGCCGCGGCTTCGTCCACTTCGCGATTGAAGGCGATGATGCCGCCGAACGCCGACGTCGGGTCGGTCTGGAACGCCTTTGCATACGCTTCGTTCGCGTTGGCGCCCACCGCCACGCCACACGGATTCGCGTGCTTGACGATCACGCAGGCCGGCACGTCGAAGGTCTTCACGCATTCCCACGCGGCGTCGGAGTCTGCGATGTTGTTGTACGACAGTTCCTTACCCTGCAACTGGTTGTAGTTCGCCAGCGCGCCGGCCGGCACCGACAGATCGCGGTAGAACGCGGCGCTCTGATGCGGGTTTTCGCCATAGCGCAAGTCCTGCACCTTGCTGAAGGCCAGGTTGAAGGTAGCCGGATAGGTGTTGCGCGACGTGTGCTGAAGTTCCTCGGTGAGGCTCGTCAGGTAGTTCGTGATCGCCCCGTCGTACTGCGCGGTGTGCGCGAAAACCTTGGTCGCGAGACGGAAGTTGGTCTTGTACGACACGCTGTTGTTGCTCGCGCGCATTTCGTCCAGCACAAGCGCGTAGTCGGCCGGGTCGACCACGACGGTCACGTCGCGATGATTCTTCGCAGCCGAGCGCAGCATGGTCGGGCCGCCAATGTCGATGTTCTCTATAGCGTCTTCGAGCGAGCACTCTTCTTTCGAGACCGTCTGCACGAACGGATACAGGTTCACGACGAGCAGGTCGATGGTCGGAATGTCGTGCTTTTCGAGCGCGGCCATGTGTTCCGGCAGATCGCGGCGCGCCAGAATGCCGCCGTGCACCTTCGGATGCAGCGTTTTCACGCGCCCGTCCAGCATTTCCGGGAAGCCCGTGTAGTCGGCGACTTCGGTGACGGAGAGGCCCGCGTCCGCGAGCAGTTTCGCAGTGCCGCCGGTCGACAGGATCTTGACGCCGAGGTCCGACAGCGACCTGGCGAAGTCGACGATGCCGGACTTGTCGGAAACGGAGATGAGCGCTTGCTTGATCATGATGAAAACGAAAAGCCGAAGGGAAACGTGGCAGGGCGCGAGAAAACTACCTGCGCTACAACAGGCCGTGCTGTTGCAGCTTCTTGCGCAGCGTATTGCGGTTGATGCCGAGATACTCGGCGGCCAGCGACTGATTGCCGCCGGCCTGCTCGAGCACCACTTCGAGCAGGGGTTTTTCCACGCACGAAATCACCATGTCATAGACGTCGTGCGGATTGGAGCCGTCGAGGTCCTGGAAGTAAATGCCCAGGCTGTCGCGGACAGATTGTTCGATATTGTTCTTGCTCATGCTGCTAGTCGGTCGGTGTGGTCCTCGCCGCTCGCGCCCGGTACGGCGTTGCCAACGGGTTCGTCGACGTACACGAGGCGCTCGGAGATCGCCTTCTGTGCGTCGAAAAATTCATTGACGGCGAGGAGTTGTTCGCGCGTGGTGTCGAGCGTATTCATGCGATGCCGGAACACGTTGGCGCCAGAAAGGCCGCGAGTGTACCAGCCGATGTGCTTGCGCGCAGTGCGAACGCCTGTAAATTCCCCGTAGAACGCGTAGTGATCTTCCAGGTGCTCGTTCATGACCTGCTGGATTTCGTCGATGCGCGGCGGCGGCAGCAGTTCGCCCGTCTGCAGAAAGTGCTCGATTTCCCGGAAAAGCCACGGGCGCCCCTGCGCTGCGCGGCCGATCATGATGGCGTCCGCGCCGGTCACGGCCAGCACGTGGCGGGCCTTGTCGGGCGACGTTATGTCGCCGTTGGCCACCACCGGAATACGCACCGCTGCCTTCACGGCGGCAATAGTCTCGTATTCGGCCTCGCCGTGATACAGGTCGGCCCGCGTGCGGCCGTGCACCGTCAGCATGGAAATGCCGGCGGCTTCCGCGAGCCGCGCGACATTCAGCGCGTTGCGGTTCTCGCGATTCCAGCCGGTGCGGATTTTGAGCGTGACCGGCACGGCGTCGGGACCGACGCCCACCGCGCCGACCACCGCCTCGACAATGCGCTGCACGAGCGGCTCGTTCTGCAACAGGGCCGAGCCCGCCGCCACGTTGCACACCTTCTTGGCCGGGCAGCCCATATTGATGTCGATGATCTGCGCGCCGTTCGCCACGTTGTAGCGGGCGGCCTCGGCCATCATGGCGGGATCGGCGCCGGCAATCTGCACGGCGATTGGCTCGACCTCGCCCGCGTGGTTGGCACGGCGCATGGTCTTCTCGCTCTTCCACAACTGCGCGTTCGACGCGACCATTTCCGACACCGCATAGCCCGCGCCGAGCCGTTTGCAAAGCTGCCGGAACGGACGGTCAGTCACGCCGGCCATGGGCGCGACGAACAGGTTATTGCGCAGATTGTGCGAGCCAATGGTGGGCATGACGTACGTGGACGCGCGCAGCGCCGATTGCGCGAAGTGTCAATCGGAGCGTTCGCGAAATGCGATGGGAAACCGCTATTTTAGCGTTAACGGATGGCCCGCACTTCGATGGCGGGCGCTGTAAGTCGTTAAATTGCCTATGAAAGTGGCCGCCGTCATAGAGACCGGCGGCTCGCGCTCTGCGTTTTGCTTTGGCCCGAAAGCGCGTGCGGCCGCTGCTTTTTACCGCGGCCCAAGTGGGTGCCGGGCCGCCGCACTGCCCCCGATGCGCCGGGCCGCCCGCACGACCCGAAAAGCGCGCCGCGCTCAGCGGCGTTGGCCGAACATCATTTGCCGCGCCAGCGCGGTTTTTACCGGCGGCGCGAATTCCAGCGCGGTCAGCGCAAGGCCGCGCAAGATCGCGAGCGGTGCGAAGTCGACGGTGAACAGGCGTGCGAGCGTGTCCGTGGCGCCAATCGTCATGCGCCGGTCCAGTGCGCGGCGCTGCGCAAAGGCGGCCAGCGCAAGCGGCGTGGGACCTTCCGCCGACAAAGCGTCGACGAGTGCATGCGCGTCGCGCAGGCCGAGATTCAGGCCCTGGCCCGCAACCGGATGCAGCGTCTGCGCTGCATTGCCGATTGCGACGACGCGGCCCCTCACCAGCGTATCGACCGCGTTGAGACCGAGCGGGAACGACGCGCGTCCCTTGATTTGCGTGAAGCGTCCCATGCGAGTGCCGAACGCAGTGCCGAGTTCGCGCAGGAATGCGTCGTCGGGAAGTTGCGCGCGGCGCGCGGCTTCCTCAGGCGCGCAGCACCAGACGAGCGCGTAGTCGGCGCCGCGCACGCCGCCCATCGGCAGCAGGGCGATCGGGCCTTCCGGCGTGAAGCGCTCCCACGCAACATGCGGTTGAGGCGCCGACACGCTGACGGTGCCGACCAGCGCCGTCTGGCCGTAGTCGCGCGTGCCGCTTTTGTCGCGGCGCCGGGCGTGCCTGCCGGTTCCGTGATTCGAGCTTTCGCCGCGTGCCTGCGCACCGAAGTCGCGTTCGGCGGTTGGGGAGTTCGCGGCAGGATGTTCTGCGGTTCGGGCGTTCAGCGTATCGCGTTCCGCGGGATCGGCATTCGCGACAGCAGGGTCATGCGCGGCCTCCGCGGCAAGGCTGTGGGCCGCGTCGTCGTCACCGCCTTTTGCGCCGTGCCGCCCATGGTGTCTGTCACCCTTCTGATCGCCGAACAGACCCCCTTCGGCACTCACCAGAATGCGCGTGCGCAGCCGGCGCGTGACGCCCGCTGTTTCGATCGGCAGCGTCACGCCGTCTTCTTCCTGGACGGGCGCCGCGCCGGAGGTCGAACGGAACCAGTGCACGGGCGTGGCGCGCACCGCTTCGGCGAGACCGTGCACGATCGAGCCGTAGCGCAGCACGTAACCGAGCGCCGGCAGGCCGTGCTCGCCGTGGTCGATCAGCGTGCGGCCGAAATGTCCGCGCTGCGACACGTGGATGCGCTGGATCGCGGTGGCGTCGGCGGGCCAGCGCAGCGGTTCGAGAATCATGCGGCTGCCGTGCGACACCGCAATCGCGCGCGGGTCCGCAATCGAATCCTCGGGCTCGCGCGCGTCGATCAGCGCTATCTTCAGTTCGCGCGTGATGCTGCGCCGCGCGAGCCAACCGGCAAGCGCGAGCCCGACCGGCCCGGCACCGACTATCGTCACGTCGAAATCGAAGGTCTGCTCCAGCGCGCGCGGCTTCAGGATGACCGTCGACGGGGAAACATCGTTCATGCGGATTACTTCCTTGTTTCGTGAGCCGCGCGGGCTTCCTGCATCAGCGCCTCGATTTCGTCGGCGGCTACCGGCACGTCGCGCGTCATCAGCTCGCAGCCCGTTGGCGTGACGATCGCGTCGTCTTCGATGCGGATGCCGATGTTCCAGTAACGCTCGGGCACGCCTTCAGCCGGACGGATGTACAGACCCGGCTCGATGGTGAGCGTCATTGAAGTCTGCAGCGTGCGCCACGGCAGCATGCCCGCTTCGTCGCGCGGCGCGCCACGCTCGCGGTAATCGCCCACGTCGTGCACGTCCATGCCGAGCCAGTGGCCCGTGCGGTGCATATAGAACGGCGCATAGGCGCGCTCGGCGATCACGTCGTCGACAGAAGCGAACTTCGTCCGCTCGACGATGCCTGTGTCGAGCAAGCCTTGCGACAGCACGCGCACGGCCGCCTGGTGCGGCTCATCGAAGGTGACGCCGGCGCGCGTTGCGGCGACGGCCGCCTGCTGCGCGGCGAGCACGATGTCGTAGAGCTCGCGCTGCGCCGCCGTGAAGCGGCCGCTCGCGGGAAAAGTGCGGGTAATGTCAGACGCGTAGCCGTCCAGCTCGCACGCTGCGTCGATCAGGATCAGATCGCCTTCCTGCGCGATCGCGTTGCCGGCCGGGTAGTGCAGCACGCACGCGTTGGCGCCCGCCGCGACGATCGACGTGTAAGCGGGCGCCTGCGCGCCGAATTTGCGGAACGTGTAGAGCAGCTCCGCTTCGAGTTCATACTCGCGCACGCCGGGCCGGCACGCGGCCATTGCGCGGCGATGTGCGTGCGCCGAAATCTGCCCGGCGCGGCGCATGATGGCGAGCTCGTGGTCGTCCTTGACGAGGCGCATGTCGTCGAGCAACGGCATCAGATCGTGCGCGGCCGTTGGCGCCGCGACGCCGCCGCGGCCCTGCATGCGCACCGCCTCCAGCCAGCCGCGCACCTGAGCGTCGAGCTTGTCCGACGCGCCGAGCGCGTAGTGCAGCGACGGCTTGTCGGCGAGAAGCCGCGGCAGGTGCGAGTCGATTTCACCGAACGGGAAGGCAGCGTCGAAGCCGAAAGCGACGCGCGCGCCGTCGGGTCCGAAGCGAAAGCCTTCCCAGATTTCGCGCTCGACGTTTTTCTCGCGGCAGAACAGGATCGACGCGGGCTCGCCCGGCGCCGCCCTGGCGTCGAGCACGAGCAGCGCCTCGGGTTCGGTGAAGCCGGTCAGATAGTAGAAGTAGCTGTCGTGCCGGTACGGATAATCGGCGTCACGGTTGCGCAACGCTTCGGGCGCGGTCGGCACGATGGCGACGCCGCCGCCCGCTGCGCGCAGCGCGGCGAGTACGCGCTCGCGGCGCGTGCGGTAGACGTCGATGGCGATAGTGGGTTCGGTCGGCTGGTTCATCGTGCGATTGTAGCGCCCAATGCATCGGCGGATTTCGTGCGGGCGCGCAGCAGCGGGCGCTGTTGGCCTGGCGCCGGGGTGCCTGCTCTGCTCAGGTGAGCGCTGTCGCCGCGGTTTATCGCCTGGCGATCCGGCGGGCGACGCCCGTCCGCCCCGCAATAGTCACCAGCTACCAGTCACTCGCGCCGCCCCTGGCCATTCGGCCGTCTGGACAGCGCCCGCGCCGCGCGGCAATGTTGCAATCCATCCACAGCGAGCGCGAGAGTGGCTCGCGAAGAGCGCGCGCGGCGTTCGCGCACGCCGCCAAGCACTTATACTTTCGCCGGATTCAGGAAAAGGCAGATGGCAATGATCAAACTCATCGGTTCGCTCGCCAGCCCGTTCGTGCGCAAGGCGCGCATCGTGCTGGCCGACAAGAAGATCGACTACGAGCTGGTGCCCGAGAACGTCTGGGCGCCGGAAACCCGCATCCATACCTTCAATCCGCTCGGCAAGGTGCCGTGCCTCGTGATGGAAGACGGCGAAGCGGTGTTCGACTCGCGCGTGATCTGCGAGTACGTGGACACGCTGTCGCCGGTCGGCAAGCTGATCCCGCAGTCGGGGCGCGAGCGCATCGAGGTGCGGTGCTGGGAAGCGCTTGCCGACGGCCTGCTTGACGCCGCCGTGCTGATTCGCCTGGAAAGCACCCAGCGCGCGCCGGAGCAGCGCGTCGACGCGTGGGTCGAGCGCCAGCAGCGCAAGATCGACGAAGCGCTGGTCGCCATGTCGCAAGGACTCGCCGGCAAGCCCTGGTGCGCGGGCAATCACTACACGCTGGCCGACATTGCGGTGGGTTGCGCGCTGGGTTATCTGGACTTCCGTATGCCGGAGTTGAACTGGCGCGAAGCGCATCCGAATCTCGACAAGCATTTTCAGAAGCTTTCGCTGCGCCAGTCGTTTATCGACACCATGCCGGTTGGCTGAGCGGCTCAAATCGGGCTGCTGAAGGTTACGGCAAGTTTGCAAAATAGCGTTAATCGTAATTACGAAATCATCAATTAAAGCTTTCAGTTGTGGTAAAAAGCGCCTTCCACAGGCGCTTTTTTTCGCCCGCGATGTGGGGCAATGGTTATGCAGTCAAACTGTCCGGCATGATTTAGCGTCGAATGCGGCCATTGCGAATGGGCGGCGAGTTGATCGCGCCGTCAAACGAATAACACCACAAAGAGACTTTCACGATGAAACCGTATCGCTTTGTTATTGCTGCTGCCGCCTGCTCGCTGTTCGCCGCGTGCTCCAATGTCAGCAGCCTTGATCCGTCCGCGCTGGTTCAGTCGGGCCAGCTGGCCACGCAGGCCGCCATGCTTTCGGACACGGACGTCCGCGCGCTTAGCGACAAATCCTGCGCGCAGCTCGACAAGGAAAACACTCTGGCGCCCGCCAACAGCAAGTATCAGAAGCGCCTGAACAAGATTGCCGCGCAACTGGGCGACAACATCAACGGCACGCCGGTGAATTACAAGGTGTACATGACCAAGGACGTCAATGCGTGGGCCATGGCCAATGGCTGCGTGCGGGTCTACAGCGGCCTGATGGACATGATGAACGACAACGAAGTGCGCGGCGTGGTCGGCCATGAAATGGGCCACGTGGCGCTCGGTCATACGAAGAAGGCGATGCAGGTGGCGTACGCAACGTCGGCGGTGCGCTCGGTGGCCTCGTCCGCGGGCGGTATTGCCGGCGCGCTGTCCGGTTCGCAATTGGGCGAATTCTCGGAGAAGCTGATTAACGCGCAATTCTCGCAATCGCAGGAAAGCGCTGCCGACGATTATTCGTTCGATTTGCAGAAAAAGAAAAACCTGGATCCTTCAGGCCTCGTCACCGCATTCAACAAACTCGCGCAAATGGATGGCGGCCAATCCAGTATGTTGAGTTCGCATCCGGCTTCGCCGGCGCGTGCGCAGCATATTCAGCAACGCATTGTGTCGAATCAGTAACGTCTGACTGAGTTTTGAACGCGCGCTGCCGGTTATTGCCGCAGCGCGCGTTTTTCATTGCCGTGCTGTTTATTCAGCGCCGTTTGCCGCTTTGCCGTTTTTCCGACGCGTAATGCCGGGCCCGAATGCAAAGCCGAATGCCAGCAGCAACAGGGAAACGGCGAGCACCGTGTTATTGCCGCTCGTCACATAAGGCGTGCGGCCGGCTGTGCCTTGCACGGTGACGTCGAGCGAGCCGATGTTGTAGGGCGTGAGCTTGCCGAGCACCTTGCCGTTGGCGTCGATTGCCGCCGTCATGCCGGTGTTGGTCGCGCGCAGCATCGGCCGGCCCGTTTCGAGCGAGCGCATGCGCGCAATCTGCAGATGCTGGTCGAGCGCGATGGTGTCGCCGAACCATGCGAGATTCGTCGAGTTGATCAGCACGCCAGCCGGCGTATCGCTTTCGCGCAAGGTTCGGGCAATCTCCTCGCCGAAAATATCTTCATAACAGATGTCAACGGCAACCGGCTGGTTATGCACGACGAACGGCTTTTGCACGGGGCCGCCGCGCGCGAAATCGCCGAGCGGAATGTTCATCAGGTTCACGAACCAGCGAAAGCCCCACGGCACGAATTCGCCGAATGGCACGAGGTGGTGCTTGTCGTAGCGGTACACGTCGCGCGTGCCCGGCGTGACGCCGAACAAGCTGTTTGTGTAGTCGACCACGCGGCCTTCAGGCGTCACCGAGCCACCAATCGCGCCGAACAGGATCGCGCTGCCCGTCGAGTCCGCGAAGTTGCGCACGGCAGTCGCGAACGGCAGCGGCAACTGTTGTGCGAGCACCGGAATGGCGGTTTCGGGCGTGACGATCAGATCGGCCGGCTTCGACGTGATCATCTGCTGATACTGGTCGATGGCGGCGCGCACGCCCGCTTCCTCGAATTTCATCTCCTGCTTGACGTCCCCTTGCAAGAGACGCACGGCGAGCGGCGCGTTGGCCGGCACTGTCCATGTAGCGAGCGGCAGCAGCAGGCCGGCGGCGATCAATACGAGCGCGATGCCGCCCGGCAGCGCAATTTGCGCTGCATCGCTGCGCCTCGCGGCGCTGTCCGGCGACGTATCGACGGATGCGCGGGAACTGCGCAGCCTCCCAACCAGCGGAGCCAGCGCCTGCACGATGAGCGCGGCCGCAAGCGCCAGCACCCAGCCGACGCCGTAGACGCCGACGAGTGGCGCGAACCCGGCGAACGGGCCGTCCACCTGCGCGTAACCGCTCGCGAGCCACGGAAAGCCGGTGAACACCGTGCCGCGCAGCCATTCGCCGACAGCCCACGCGCTCGCGAATGCGAGTGCCCCATGCCACGTCGGCGAAAACGGTACGTCGTCCGTGGCCTTGCCGTTGCGCGCGTGGCCCGCGCAAAACGACCAGACGCCGGCCGCCAAAGCGGGATACAGCGCGAGATACAACGAAAACAGCACGAGCGCCGTGCCGGCGAGCGGCGCGGGCATGCCGCCGTAATAGTGCATGCTCACATAGAGCCACCACACGCCGGTCACGAAGTTGCCAAAGCCGAACGCGCCGCCCGTGAGCGCAGCGCTTTTCCAGCCGGTAGTGCGCGTGAGCCACGCGAACAGGAACACGAAGACAGCCAGTTCGAGCCAGCCGCCGTGCGGCGTGGGCGCGAATGACAAGGTGTTGGCCGCGCCCGCCGCCAGCGCGACGAGGTAATGCCAGCGGGGTAGAGCACGCGCGCGCGCGGCTTGCGCGGCGGACGCGCTCACGCCGCGGCGCGAAGAGGAAGTAATCGGGTCGGCCATTGTTGCGCGGTCGGCGTGAGAAGTGGCGGGTGGAAAAAACGCGGGCAAAAGCCCTGCGGCGGCGGACCGCTCAGCTTTGCACGTGCTGCGCCTCGCGCTCGCGCTGGCCGGCAAGCGGATCGCGCCGCACGAGCAGCATGTGAATCTGGCGCGCGTCGCCGCGCAGAATTTCGAAGATCAGATCGTCGATACGAACCTTCTCGCCGCGGTGCGGCACGCGCCCGAAATGATGCGTGACGAGTCCGCCGATGGTGTCCACTTCTTCGTCTGAATAATCGGTGCCGAAGGCCTCGTTGAACTGCTCGATTTCGGTCAGCGCGCGCACGCGGAAGCGTCCGTCCGGAGAGGCGATGATGTTGCCGCTTTCCTCGTCGAAATCGTATTCGTCTTCAATGTCGCCGACGATCTGCTCCAGCACGTCTTCGATCGTAATCAGGCCGGCCACACCGCCGTATTCGTCGACCACCACCGCGAGGTGATTGCGGTTCACGCGAAAGTCGTGCAGCAGCACGTTCAGGCGCTTGGACTCGGGGATGAACACCGCCGGCCGCAGCATGCCGCGCACGTCGAATTCTTCCTCGGCGTAGTAACGCAGCAGATCTTTCGCGAGCAGCACGCCGATCACGTTGTCGCGGTTGCCTTCGTAGACCGGATAGCGCGAGTGCGCCTTTTCCAGCACGTAAGGGATGAATTCCGCGGGACTGTCCGCGATGTTGATCGCGTCCATCTGCGCGCGCGGCACCATGATGTCGCGGGCGCTCAGTTCGGAGACCTGGAATACGCCTTCGATCATCGACAGCGAGTCGGCGTCGATCAGGTTGCGCTCGTGCGCGTCCTGCAGGATTTCCAGTAGTTCGGCGCGCGAGTCGGGCTCGGGCGAGATGAAATCGGTCAGACGCTCGAGCAGCGAGCGTTTTTCGTGAGGTTTGTCGGTGTGGCGTCGACTGGGATACGTGTCGTTCATGGTAGTGCGCCCGGCAAGACTGGGCGCGCTGTTGCGGAGCATTAAGGATACACCAGGCACATGGCGGGACCGTGTCCCACCGGGCCGGGCGATGAATGAAAAAGGTTGACGCCGGAGCGCCGCAAGACGCGGGCCTTGGGTCAATCGTAACTGATTACGCAGTGAAAAGCGTTGCGAAGAAAAAATGGCGAGGCGGACGAGGCGCTATCCGAACCGCGTTCCGGGAAGGGCGTCGAGGCCATGCTGCGGCCGGTTTGCGGTCCGTTTACGGTTCGTTTGCGGTCAGTTTGCCGACCCGTTTGCGGCCCATTCGCCGGCTGTACTGCGCGTCTATTTGCCGGCTTGTGGCTGCGTGACAGGCGGCGCCGCGCCGGCTGCGTCCGAGTCGCGCTTGCCGACGCCGCAGCGCTCCAGCAGCGCCTCCAGCGCGCGGTCGGGCATGCCGCTTTCGCGCAGCGCGTGCACCGTGCGGCTCACGTAGTCGAGCGTGGTGCCGTAGCGGCCGCAAGCGCACCCGAACACGGTTCTGATGATGTCGTCGCCGAGCTTGCCGGTGTAGCTCGGCACGTCGCGGCGCATCACGAACGCGAGCGCGTCGACGCGCCGGCCGTCGGCGAGCACGCAGGGCAGCCATGCAGGCCGGTATGACCCCATCGCCATTTCGCGACGCCATAGCGCTTCGAGGTGCGGCATCGCGCCTTGCGCCGCGAGGCGAAACGCAATGCCCGTGCACGAGCCGCCGCGATCCAGCGCGAGCACGAGCCCCGGCACCTCGGGCGTGCCGCGGTTCACGCGCGACCAGAGATACAGCCCGCGGTGGTACCCATGCACTTTCGAGCGCGTCGCTTCGACGGTAGGCAGGCCCGGATTCCAGATCAGCGAGCCATAGCCGAACAGCCACAAGTCGCTGCGCCGGTCCCAGTCGCGCAGCGTGCATTCGAGCGACGCGCGCAGTTCCTCGTCTGTCAGGAGCCGCGATTCGCCTAGTGCGGGCGGATAGTCCGGGCACGGGGTTCGGGCATCGTCGTCAGAGGCAAAGGTGCTCACGGTTCAGTCCGGGCGGCGGTTAGCGGTAAGGGTCGGCAAAGCCCAGTTTGCCGAGAATCTCGGTTTCGAGCGCTTCCATTTCCTCGGCTTCTTCTTCGGCTTCGTGGTCGTAGCCTTGCGCATGGAGCGTGCCGTGCACCAGCAGATGCGCGTAATGGGCGACGAGCGGCTTGCCCTGCTCGGCGGCTTCCTTCTCCACCACCGGGCAGCACAGAATCAGGTCGCCCATCACCGGATCGTCTTCGGATTCCGCGTACGCGAAAGTCAGCACGTTGGTCGAATAGTCTTTGCCGCGATACGTGCGGTTCAAGGTACGGCCTTCTTCCGCGTCGACAAAACGCACGGTCAGCTCGCCGTCGGCGAAAAGCGCGGCCTTGATCCAGCCGGCCACCGTGGCGCGCGGCAGCAGCGCCTTGTGTTCGGGCCACGCCTTGGCGGCGGGAAATTGCAGATTCAGCGTGAGTTTCGGAGCGCGGCTCATCTTGTTCGATGTTTCAGGCGAAGTGTGGTCCGGCGACAGGTACATACGGTTGAGACGAATTCAGCGAGAATCCGCCGGGCTCGCGGTTTTCTGCGAATGCGCGTCGTACGCCTCCACGATTCGCGCGACGAGCGGATGCCGCACCACGTCCGCGCTCGTAAAGCGCGTGAGCGCAATGCCGCGCACGTCCGAGAGCACCTGCTGCGCTTCGATCAGCCCGCTTTTGTGGCCGCGCGGCAAATCGACCTGAGTCGTGTCGCCGGTCACTACCGCTTTGGAGCCGAAGCCGATACGCGTCAAGAACATCTTCATCTGTTCGGGCGTGGTGTTTTGCGCCTCGTCCAGAATGATGAACGCGTGGTTCAGCGTGCGGCCGCGCATGTAAGCGAGCGGCGCGATTTCGATCATCTGCCGCTCGAACATCTTCGCGGTCTTGTCGAAGCCGAGCAGATCGTACAGCGCGTCATACAGCGGACGCAGATACGGATCGACCTTCTGCGCGAGATCGCCCGGCAAAAAGCCGAGCCGCTCGCCGGCTTCCACGGCCGGGCGCGTCAGCACGATGCGCTTGACCTGATCGCGCTCGAGCGCGTCCACCGCACAGGCAACCGCCAGATAGGTCTTGCCGGTGCCGGCGGGGCCTACGCCGAAGGTGACGTCGTGCGAGACGATCTGTTTCAGATACTCGCGCTGCGCCGGGGTGCGGCCGCGCAGATCGGCACGCCGCGTGTACAGCTTCGGGCCGAGTTCTTCGAGGTCGTCGTCGCCGCTGTCGGCGGGCTGGTCGAACGGATGGTCGGGATTGCCGGGAAAGCCTGGCTCGCCCGCTTCGTCGCCATTGCCGTTGCCGTTCGTGCGATGCCGCGCGGGGTGCCGCACTTCGACGAGCGCAAGCTGGATGTCGTCGACCGACAGCGGATCGCGCGCGTTGTTATAGAAGTTTTCGAGTGCGGTGAGCGCGAGCTTCGCGCCACGCCCGCGGATGGTGATGCGGTGCCCGCGCCGTTGCAGCGTCACGTCGAGCGCCTGCTCGATTTGCCGCAGGTTTTCGTCGAGCGGTCCGCAGAGGTTGGCAAGCCGCGCATTGTCGTCGCGCGGAGCGGTGAATTCCAGATGCGGCTGAGTGGTTTTCAAGGCGATGAGTCGATCCTGTCGGTGTCAGTACGCGGGTGGCGGCGCGGGCGTTTCAGGCTTGCGCGGCGCCGCGCCTGCGTCGATATGAGTTGCCAGTCAGTGGGTGGTGGCGCCGGCACCGTCCTCTGCATGGTCGTGCACCAGCACGAGCTCGCCACGCAGCGAATGTGGGTACGCCTTGACGATTTTCACGTCGACCATCTGACCAATCAGCCGTGCGTGCGAGGCCACCGGCGCCGGGAAATTGACCACGCGGTTGTTCTCCGTGCGGCCCGCGAGTTCGTTCGGATCCTTGCGCGCCGGGCGTTCGACCAGAATACGCTCGACCTTGCCGACCATCGAATCGCTGATGCGCTGCACGTTTTCTTCGATGGTGGCTTGCAGATGCTGAAGGCGCTTTAACTTCACTTCGCGCGGCGTGTCGTCGGGCAGGTTCGCAGCCGGCGTGCCCGGACGCGGACTGTAGATGAACGAGAAGCTGGTGTCGTACTTCATCTCGTGCACGAGCGCCATCATCTTGTCGAAGTCTTCTTCCGTTTCGCCGGGAAATCCGACAATCATGTCGGTGGAAAGCGACAGGTCCGGGCGAATCGCCCGCAGCTTGCGGATCACCGACTTGTACTCCAGCACGGTGTAGCCGCGCTTCATTGCCATCAGGATGCGGTCGGAGCCGTGCTGCACCGGCAGATGCAGGTGACTCACCAGCTTCGGCACCTTCGCGTAGGTGTCGATCAGGCGCTGCGTGAATTCTTTCGGATGCGACGTGGTGTAGCGAATGCGCTCGATACCGGGAATTTCGGCGACGTATTCGATCAGCGTCGCGAAGTCGGCGATTTCCGACGAACCGAGCGTGAGCGCGCCACGAAACGCGTTCACGTTCTGACCCAGTAGCGTCACTTCCCGCACGCCCTGATCGGCGAGACCGGCGATTTCCGTCAGCACGTCGTCGAGCGGACGTGAGACTTCTTCACCGCGCGTGTACGGCACGACGCAATAGCTGCAGTACTTGCTGCAACCTTCCATGATCGACACGAACGCGCTCGGGCCTTCCACGCGCGCGGGCGGCAGATGGTCGAACTTTTCGATTTCCGGAAACGTGATGTCGACCTGCGCGCGGCCGCTTTCACGGCGCTTGTCGATCATCTGCGGCAGACGGTGCAGCGTTTGCGGCCCGAATACGAGGTCGACGTAGGGCGCGCGCGCGACGATCGACGCGCCTTCCTGGCTCGCCACGCAGCCGCCCACGCCAATAATGAGATCGGGGTTCGCTTCCTTCAGCTCGCGCACGCGGCCGAGGTCGGAGAACACTTTTTCCTGCGCTTTCTCGCGCACGGAGCAGGTGTTGAACAGGATCACGTCCGCGTCTTCGGGCGTGTCGGTCTTGACGAGGCCTTCAGCTGCGCCGAGTACGTCGACCATCTTGTCGGAGTCGTACTCGTTCATCTGGCAGCCAAAGGTCTTCACATAAACTTTCTTGGTCATCGAATTTCGCCGGTCGCAGTGGTTAACCTGGGGGCGCGGTATAAAAAGGTCAAGGAGAGGCGAAAGCGTGCAGGATGTCCGCGGGACGGCGCTTCGGGTCGCTGGTGCGCCGCCGCTTTTGCGCCGCTTCGGGTCCGTTTCGGGTCCGCTTCGGGTCCGCTTCGGGGAACTTCCGGTCACTTCGCGTGGCCTGTGGCGCATCCAGTCGCGCTTTCAGCCATTTGCGGCGGCCCGCCCGGCCGTGAACGGATGCTGCTCGCGCACGCTTGCCGTGTAGCGCAATATTATAGCCCTTCACCGCCGAGGGCTTCGTCGGCCGCTTGCGCGCCGGGCGGCTCGGGCGGCAAGCCAAGCAGGCTTTCCAGTTCGTCCGAGACGTGGTCGAAGCGCTCGCTCAGAAAATCCAGCAGCACGCGCACGCGCGGCGCCATAAAGCGGTTGCGATGGTAGAGCGCGTGCAGCGGCGCATCCGGATAGCGCCAGTCGGGCAGCAGAATCTTCAGGCCGTCGGCGCGTAGATCTGCCTCAACGTCCCACATCGACTTCACCGCGATGCCGTAGCCGCGCAGCGCCCATTCGCGGGCGACGGCGCCGTCGTTGGTCTGCCGCGCGGTTTCGAGCGGCACCGTGTAGTGCTGCACTTCGTCGCCGCGCGTGAAACGCCATTCGTTGACCGGGCCCGAGCCGGTACTGAGCACGATGCAGTCGAAATTGACGAGGTCGTTCGGGTCTTTCGGCTCGCCCTTACGCGCGATGTATTCCGGCGACGCGCACAGTACGCGCCGGTTGCGCGCCAGTTTGCGGGCGACGAGCGAGCTGTCCTGCGGCACGCCGAAGCGGATTGCCAGGTCGATATCTTCCTGCACGAGATTCGCGAGCGAGTCCGACAGCGTCAATGCGAAGGTCACTTCTGGATACAGCGCGTTGAATTCGTCCAGCCAGTGCATGAGCAGATTGCGCCCGAAGTCCGAGGTTGCCGACACCCGCACTTTGCCGCGCACCACGCCTTGCCCGGCCTGCAGCGCGGCTTTGGCGTCGTCGAGCGATTGCAGCGCCTGGCGGCAGCAGTTCAGATAGAGCCGCCCTTCGTCGGTGAGCCGCAACTGGCGCGTGGTGCGCTCGAAAAGCCGCGCCTTCAGGCCGGCTTCGAGCTTGGCGAGGCGCGCGCTCGCGGCGGCGGGCGTGAGCCCCATCTTGCGGCCCGCCGCAGACAGGCTGCCCTGCTGCGCGGCCTCTACGAAAAGGCGAATGTCGCCGAGGTTATCCATAGCGAATTTCAAAACGCATTTGAAAATGCTTCAAATGCTACGCCAATTATCAAATCTGCGTCGCGCGTCCACAATTCGGCTCTTAAAAACCATGCGGCGCCCGCAGCCGCCGGAAATCATGCAGCTCGATCACGCGACCGTCGTCACAGCGGATCTCGAGACGGCCCGCCGCTTTTTCGTCGATGTCGCCGGCTTGACCCAAGGCGCGCGTCCGCCGTTTTCCGTCGACGGTTACTGGCTGTATGCCGACGGGCGGCCGGTGGTGCATCTGGTCGAGGCCACGCTGCCGTCCGCACGCGCGTCGCTTCGCACCGCGCCGCGCATCGACCATATTGCGTTCCGTCTGGAAAGTGCCGCCGAATGGCAGGCGCTGCTCCGACGCCTGAGCGCCGGCAGCGTCGCCTACCAGACAGCGCGAGTGCCGCCGATGGGCCCGCAAGAGGCGGCCATGCAGATTTTCGTCGCGCTGGCGCCGGGCGTCGTCGTCGAATTCGTGACGGCGCTGCATCACGCTCAACCGTAAAACCTGGAGAACCACCATGCCGATTCCCTTGCTGGCGCTCGCGATCAGCGCCTTCGCTATCGGGACCACCGAGTTCGTGATCATGGGCTTGCTGCCGGAGGTCGCGCGCGATCTTGCGGTGTCCATTCCGTCGGCGGGCTTGCTGGTGAGCGGCTATGCGCTCGGCGTCGCGGTGGGCGCGCCGCTGCTCGCGGTCGTCACGAGCAGGATGCCGCGCAAGCTCGCGCTGCAGTTGCTGATGGGGGTGTTCATCGTCGGCAATACGCTGTGCGCGATTGCGTCGAGCTATTCGGTGCTGATGATCGCGCGCGTGGTGACCTCGTTCGCGCACGGCTCGTTTTTCGGCATCGGCGCCGTAGTGGCCGCGTCGCTCGTGCCCGCGGAAAAACGCGCGAGCGCGATTGCGCTGATGTTCACCGGGCTCACACTCGCCAACGTGCTCGGCGTGCCGTTCGGTACGTTCGTTGGCCAGGAGTTCGGCTGGCGGGCCGCATTCTGGATTGTCAGCGCCTTCGGCGTGCTCTCGCTTGCCGGTGTGACGGCGCTGGTGCCGAACCGCCACGACGCCGGACCCGCCGGCCTCGGTCACGAAGTGCGGGTGCTGAAGGACCCGCAAGTATGGACCGCCCTCGCGATGACGGTGCTCGGTTTCGGCGGCGTGTTCGTCGTCTTCACGTATATCGCGCCGATTCTCGAGCAGGTGAGCGGCTTCTCGCCGCGCGGCGTCACGCTCATTCTCGTGCTGTTCGGCGTGGGGTTGACGATCGGCAACACGGTCGGCGGCAAGCTCGCGGACCGCGCATTGATGCCTTCGCTGATGGGCATTCTCGTGGCGCTCGCCGTGGTGATGGCGCTATTCGCGCGCACCAGTCATTCGCAGGTTGCCGCGGCCATTACCGTTTTTGTGTGGGGCATTGCCGCGTTCGCCACCGTGCCGCCGTTGCAGATGCGCGTGGTCGAGAAGGCGGCAAAGGCGCCGAATCTTGCGTCGACGCTGAACATCGGCGCTTTCAACGTGGGCAATGCGGGCGGCGCGTGGCTCGGCGGCCTCGTCATCGATCACGGCTATTCGCTCGATACCTTGCCGTGGGTAGCCGCGGCGGTAAGCGTCGCCGCCTTGCTGCTGACGTGGTTCGCCGCGCGAATGGACACGTCGATCGGACAGGCAAGCGGGCAGCGTGGCGTGGAAATGCGCGAGCGCGTCTAATGACATGCGGAGCTTCGTTAGAACCTTCTGCAATGCTGATAACAGTGTGAAGATAACTTCGTTGGGCGCGGCCCGGTGCGATGCTATCTTGCTTCCAGTTACTGCTTGCGCGCCGTCTGCCGGCGCTTCTGGAGGCAATCATGCATTCCCCGCTTGCTCTGGTTCGCGATCCTACGGCTGATGCGGACGCGCCGCCTCGCGCCGCTGAACCTTTCGATGCACTCGAACATCTTGTTGGCGTGAACCTCGCGCGGTTGCGCGCGGAGCGCCAGTTGTCGCTCGACGCGCTTGCGCGAGCATCCGGCGTATCGCGCGCGATGCTCGCGCAGATCGAGTCGGCGCGCAGCGTGCCGTCCATCAAGGTGCTCTGCAAGGTAGCGGCCGCGCTGAGGGTGTCGGTGGCGGCCTTCCTGCGCCGCCACGCAACCAATGGCTTCGAGCACTTGCCGGCGGAGCGCTCGTCGCGCATCGTCAGTTCAAACGGGCGCTATTCGGCCCGGCCGCTCTATCCGGACAACGAACCGACTGCCGCCGAATTCCACGAACTGCGCATTGCGCCGTTGCACACGGAAGCCGGCGTGCGCCGCGCGCCGGGCACGACGGTAAACCTGGTGGTCAGCGAGGGTACGCTCGAAGTCAGCGTGCACGACCAGCGCCAATTGCTGGCAACGGGCGATGCGATCGTTTTCGACGCCGATCAGCCGCACAGCCTGCGCAATCCCGGTGACACCGAAGCGCGTGCGTTTCGCGTGACGCTGAAGGCGGAGACGCCGCCGCGCTGGGACGTGCCCACGCCGCACGACCCGGCGCGCGCAGCGGCACCTGTCTGAGCGGACCTGCCGCTAGGCTTTCGCCGGGACAGTTTCGCCGCGACGGGATGCGCGGAGTGTCAATCCCGTCCGGCCAGTAGGGGTTGCGCTGCGGTTCGCGCGCGACTGTTGTATGCTTGGCCCGCCGGTTCGTCCGGCAATCAGTGCGTCTTCAGGGCGGGGCGAAATTCCCCACCGGCGGTATGCCGGCAGCGCGAAAGCGCAGGCCGGCGAGCCCGCGAGCGCCCGCAGTGGTGCGGTTTTCTGCGAATCGAAAGCCGCCGCGGGGTCAGCAGATCTGGTGCGAAGCCAGAGCCGACGGTCATAGTCCGGATGGAAGAAGATGTGCAGATAGTCATCTTCGTTACCGTTGCATCGCCTGCCGGTTCGGGCGGTGCGCGAACGCCGCTTTCCCTCGCGAGGCGGCGCTTCACGGCGCGTCTTTGCCTGTTTGCAATGCCCTGAAACGTTTCTCGCCCAACTTTTGCGATGAGCGTTTCAACCATGTCTTTTGCTACTTTTCCTGTTCCTTCGACGATTGCGGACGACGCCTTCGCCGATCTCCCACTGCTCGCCACCGAACCCGTTCCGCCGCGTATCGCCGCTGCCTTGCAGGCCATGCGCGAGGGTCGCGCCGTCGTGCTGCAGGACGATGACGACCGTGAAAACGAAGCCGATCTGATCGTCTCGGCCGAGCGGCTTTCCGTCGAAACCATGGCACTGCTGATTCGCGAATGCAGCGGCATTGTGTGCCTGTGCCTGCCGGACGCAAAAATCCGCGCGCTCGAACTTCCGCCGATGGCGGTCAACAACGAGAGCCGTCACGGCACTGCGTTCACGGTGTCGATCGAGGCGCGCGAAGGGGTGACCACTGGCGTGTCGGCTCTCGACCGCGTGACGACGATTCGCGCCGCGATTGCCGATACGGCGAAACCGGCGGACATCGTCAGGCCCGGCCACGTGTTCCCGCTGCGCGCGATGCCCGGCGGCGTGCTTGCGCGCCGCGGACATACCGAAGGCACGGTGGATCTGGCGATTCTCGCGGGGCTCAAACCTGCCGGCGTGCTGTGCGAATTGATGAACGCGGACGGCACCATGACGCGCGGCGCCGACGTCGAGCGTTTTGCCGCGCAACACAATTTGCCCATGCTGACGATTGCGGAACTGGTCGAGTTTCGTCAGGCGTTGGCGCAGGCGCGCGAATGCGTCGAAGAGGCCTGAGCACCCTGTTCAAGGCGCTGTTCGTGCGCGGAGCCTGACAGGCGTCTGCGACGCGGCACGTGATGCTTGAAGCACAAGGCCGGCTGCATCAAGCCGGCCTTTTGCACAGGCGCGGCGCTTCTCGAAACGCTTACGACTGCACGTTGCCGAACTCGCCGCGCACGCCCGCTTCGATCAACGCGGGCAGTTCGTCCATATGCATCATGATGCGCGTGATGCCCATCTTGCGCAGCGCGTCTGCATAGCCGTCGGGAATGTGGCTCGCGCCGACGAACGCAATCGTCTTCATGCCCGCCGCGCGCGCCGCGTTCAGGCCCGCCACGCTGTCTTCCACCACGATGCATCGCGACGGTTCGACGCCGAGCGTTTGTGCGGCGAACAGATACACATCCGGAAACGGCTTGGGCCGCGCGACCTGTTCCGCGCTGAATACGCGCTCGCCGAAAATCTGCTGCAAGCCGGCGCGGCGCACCGACGCCGTTACGCGCGCCATGCGGCTGTTCGACACCACGGCGGCCGGCAGCGTCACGCGCTGTAGCGCCTCGCGCACGCCGTTCACGGGACTGAGCGAGGCGGCCAGCGCGAGTTCGACGTTGTGCTCGATCGTGTTGAGGAAATCGGACGGCAGCGCGATGCCGAACGCTTTTTCGATGCCGTCGAGAAAACGCGACGTTTGCTGGCCGAACGCGGTTTTGACGACAGGCTCGAAGTCGAGGCCGGGAAAAGTGACCGAGAGCGTCTCTAACATGACGCGGTCGGCGATGACTTCACTGTCGACGAGCACGCCGTCGCAGTCGCAGATGAGGTGGTCGATCATGCCTGAAGGAACGGAAAAGCGGAGGGCGCGTGCAAGCACGGGTGGCCGTAAATGGCTGCGCACAGGTCACGAAGACCACCGGTCGCCGGCTCACGCGCGCCGCGTGAAAGCGCCATGATACGTGGTCTGGCGCGGCGCGCGCCGCGTCGCCGCTTTCCGTTGATTCCGACGCACGCGGTTTGCAACCGCGTCGGGCGGCCCAGCCGCCCGCCCGCATGCCGCTATCACCGCGTGTGCAGATACAGATAAAGACCGGCCGCCACCGCGCCGCCCAGCAGCGGCCCGCAAACCGGAATCCATGCGTAGCGCCAGTCGCTGTCGCGCTTGCCCGGAATCGGCAGCAGCGCGTGTATCAGACGCGGCGACAGGTCGCGCGCGGGACTCATCGCGTAACCGGTCGGTCCGCCGAGCGAAATGCCGATGCCCAGCACGAGCAGGCCGACCGGCAGCGCGTCCAGCGCGCCGAGGCCCACTTGCGGCGCAGCCAGATACAGCACGCCGAGAATCAGCACGAAGGTGGCGATCATTTCGGTAAGCAGATTGTGCGGCACGCTGCGAATAGCGGGCGCGGTGCAGAACACGCCGAGCTTCACGTCGGCGTCGCCTTCTTTCGCGAAGTGCTGGCGATACGCGACCCACACCAGCAGCGCGCCCGCCATACCGCCGAGCATTTGTGCGGCCACGTAGCCGGGCACCTTGGCCCACGCGAATTTGCCGGCGAGCGCGAGGCTGACCGTCACCACCGGATTGAGGTGCGCGCCGCTGAACGACGCGGTGACGTAGACGGCGATGAACACGGCCATCGCCCAGCCCATCACAATCACGATCAGATCCGCGCCCTTGCCCTTGGTGCGTGCGAGCAGCACGTTGGCGACAGCGCCGTCGCCGAGCAGCACGACAAGTGCCGTGCCGATGAATTCCGCAATGTATGGAGACATCGTTTGGTATCCAAAGTATTGTTGTTGGGAAAGCCGCGCGACGCGGCGGCTCCCTGCGGTTTGTCTCAGATTTGTGCGAGCCCTGCGGGACGTTCGTGCATGAACGTCCGGGCGCAGCCGTTCAGGGCGTGTCGGCCCATGCTTTCGCGGCGCGAATCGCGCGCTTCCAGCCGTCCAGACATTCCTTCACGTCTTGTTGCCCGAGCGCGGGCGTGAAGCGCCGGTCGAGCTTCCACTGGCTTTGCAGTTCGTCGACATCTTTCCAGTAGCCCACCGCAAGGCCCGCCAGATATGCCGCGCCGAGCGCGGTGGTTTCCGACACCTTCGGGCGAACCGCGTCCACGCCGAGGATGTCTGCCTGGAACTGCATCAACAGGTTGTTCGCGCAGGCGCCGCCGTCCACGCGCAATTCGCCGATGCGAATGCCGGAGTCGGCTTCCATCGCCTTGAGCACGTCGAGCGACTGGTAGGCGATCGAATCGAGCGCGGCGCGTGCAATATGCGCGGACGTCGTGCCGCGCGTGACGCCGAACAGCGTGCCGCGGGCGCGCGCATTCCAGTGCGGCGCGCCCAGACCCGCAAAGGCGGGCACCAGATACACGCCGTCGCAATGCGGCACGCCGCGCGCGAGGCTTTCTATTTCAGCCGCGTTCTTGATGATGCCGAGGCCGTCGCGCAGCCATTGCACGACTGCACCGCCAATGAAGATGCTGCCTTCGAGCGCGTAATTGATCTGGTCGCCGATCTGCCACGCAATTGTGGTGACGAGGTTGTTCTTCGATTCGATCGGCTTGTCGCCGGTGTTCATTACGAGAAAGCAGCCCGTGCCATAGGTGTTCTTCACCATGCCCGATTGCGTACACATCTGGCCGAAGAGCGCCGCATGCTGATCGCCGGCAATGCCTGCGAGCGGAATTTTCGACGCAAACACGGTGGTCTTGGTCGGCCCATACACTTCCGACGACGGCCGGACCTCCGGCAACATGCTGCGCGGAATGTCGAGCGCGTCGAGCAGTTCGTCGTCCCATGTCAGCGTGTGAATGTTGAAGAGCATCGTGCGCGATGCGTTCGTCACGTCGGTGACGTGCAGGCCGCCCTTGGTGAAATTCCACACGAGCCAGCTATCCACCGTGCCGAATGCGAGGCGGCCTTGCCGGGCTTTCTCGCGCGCGCCTTCCACGTTGTCGAGAATCCAGCGGATCTTGGTGGCCGAGAAATACGAATCGATGGGCAAACCGGTTTTCGCGCGTACTTTCTCTTCCAGCCCCTGCGCCTTGAGCTGGTCGCAAAAGTCGGCGGTGCGACGGTCTTGCCAGACGATCGCGTTGTAGATGGGATGGCCGGTGTCGCGATCCCACACGATGGTGGTTTCGCGCTGATTCGTGATGCCGATGGCGGCAATCGACGTGCCGTTCATGCCCGCGCGCGTCACCGCCTCTGCTGCCACGCCGGCTTGCGTCGACCAGATCTCCTGCGGATCGTGCTCGACCCACCCCGGATGCGGATAAATCTGCTCAAACTCCTTTTGCGCCGTCGACACGACATTGCCGAGGCGGTCGAACAGCATCGCACGTGAACTGGTCGTGCCCTGGTCAAGCGCGAGGATGTACTGGTCCTGCATTGTCTCTTCTCCATGCATGTTATGAATCGCCGCGGTAGCCTGCACAGCCTACCGGCGAGGGGAACGGCTCGCCGTTTCGGGCAGGCCGCGGCCGGGGTGGCGAATGCGGCCGGCCGGGCGGGCCGAGGGGTGAAGCGGTTTTGTTGTTATGCGCTCTGTCGCTCGGGTTCGCGCGCGAACCATGCGTCGATGTCACGCGTGATCGAATCGAGCGTGCCGGCCTCGACGTGCAGGCCCAGTTTGGAGCGGCGCCACAGCACGTCTTGCGCGCTGCGCGCCCATTCGGTGTCGCGCAGATAGACGAGTTCGGCTTCGTAAAGACCCGGCGCAAAAGCGCGGCCCAGATCGGCAAGCGACTGCGCGTGGCCAATCACGTTCCGGACTCGCGTGCCGTAAGCACGCGCGAGGCGGTGCGCGAGATCGGCGGGCAGCCACGCGTGTTGCTGCTGCAACTGGGCGAGAAAGCGCTCGAAGTTGGCCTGCGCGATGTCGCCGCCGGGCAAAGGCGCGCCCGAGGTCCAGGACGGCACGCTCTTGCCGAGCGCGGCGGAGAGCTTGTCGACGGCTTCTTCCGCAAGCTTGCGGAAGGTTGTGATCTTGCCGCCGAACACCGACAACAGCGGCGCTTCGCCGGCCGGCGAGTCCAGTTCGAGCGAGTAGTCGCGCGTCACTGCGGACGGGTTGTCGGCGCCTTCTTCCTCCAGCAGCGGCCGCACGCCCGAGTAGGTCCAGCGCACGTCGGCCGGCGAGATTTTCTGCCTGAAGTAGCGATTGATCGAATCGCACAGATACTGTGTCTCGTCGGCGTTGATCGCGACCTGCGCAGGGTCGCCACGGTATTCGATGTCCGTTGTGCCGATCAGCGTGTAGTCGTGCTCGTACGGAATCGCGAAGATTATCCGCTTGTCGGGGTTCTGGAAGATGTATGCGTGATCGTGGTCGAACAGGCGCCGCGTGACGATGTGGCTGCCTTTGACGAGGCGCACGCTGTGCGAGGCCGGACGGCCCAGCGCGCCTTGCAGCAGTTCCCCAACCCACGGGCCGGCAGCGTTTGCGACCGAGGCGGCGCGCACGTCGAGAATCGAGCCGTCTGCCTGCTCGAGTTGTGCGCGCCATTCACCGCCGGCGCGCACGGCGCTTAGCAGCCTCGTGCGCGTGAGGATGGTGGCGCCATGTTCAGCGGCGTCGAGCGCGTTCAGCACGACGAGGCGCGCGTCGTTGACCCAGCCGTCCGAGTAGACGAAGCCGCGCTTGATCGATTCGACGAGCGGTGCGCCGGCTGGATGATCGCGCATCGCAATGCCGCGCGAACCGGGCAGCAGCTCGCGCCGGGCGAGGTGATCGTAAAGGAACAGCCCCGCGCGAATCAGCCAGGCCGGGCGCAGGTCGGGCATGTGCGGCATCACGAAGCGCAGCGGCCACATGATGTGCGGCGCGGCGCGCAGCAGGGTTTCGCGCTCCTGCAACGCCTTGCGCACGAGGCCGAACTCGCGGTATTCGAGATAGCGCAAGCCGCCATGAATCAGCTTGGTGCTCGCCGACGAGGTGTGCGCCGCCAGATCGTGCTGTTCGCACAGCAGCACCGACAGGCCGCGGCCGGCTGCGTCGCGCGCAATGCCGGCGCCGTTGATCCCGCCGCCCACGACGAGCAAATCGTATTTCGTGCCTTGCGTCACCTGCTGCGTCTCCTGCGTCGTTGACGAAATCTGCGGAAAGCTGTCTGAAAAGCTATCGAACGGATCATGTTCGTTTTCGAACTTTAATGAACATATTTGAAAAAGTAAAGTTCGCGACGGCGCGCGGCCCTATATCGGATGGCTAGGGGAGTGGCGCGCCGCGCGGCCACGGACGATACTCTTGCGGTGGCCATTTCAGGGTGAAATTCATGCGTGGACTTTTCATGGCGGGCGCCGCTGCGCTGCTCGCAGGGTGCGTCGCTTCGCCGAGCCTGACGGGGACGAGGGGCGCGCCGTCGTTTGTCTCATTGCAGCAGATGTGCAGTGCGCAGACAGTCGATTACGGCAACGACGCGCAGGGCGTGTATGCGACGCTCTTCGATGCTTATGTGGCGAACCGGCGCGGGCGCTTGTCGAAGGACGAATACTGCGCATTCCAGACGGCGATTGCCGAGCGCTACGCCAGCCAGGGCGCGAGTGCCGACCCGCAGGTTCGCAACCAGTGGGTCGCGTTCTTCACCGAGCAGCGGGCAAGAGCGATTAGCTGGCGCGCTGCGGTGGATCCGACATTGCGCAGCGGTTGAGGGTGAGTGCCGCGCGCATCCCCAGATCGCGCGCAAAGAAAGCGGGCGCCGCCAAGGCGCCCGCTCGACACAAGCATTCGGATACAGGAGGCTTGCAGCTCAGCTGTGCGCGCGGCGCCGCACGGCCGTCAGTTGCGCGCCGGCCCTAACTGGCATGAAGCCCCGACGATGCGCGGGTTGTTCTCAGGAAAGACGTTTGATGGCTCGGAGTGCGCTATCGCCGGATTCCGTTACACGCCATTGTTCGTTGCCCGAGGCGAGCCGCTCCAGTTGCACGAGCTGACGTTCGAGGAGGGCGTCGAGTTCTTCTCGCTCCATGTCGACTTGATTCGGAGCGTCCTTGACGAGCAACAACGTGGCGAATTCGTGCGGACTCAGCATCGTTTCTCTCCATGTCAAGCAAGCGCGGACGGCCTCGACGGCGACTGGCATCGAATGGCAGGGCCATTGCCAGGTGGTCCGCAAAAAGTTCGGGCGGGAAGTACGGCTTACGACAGGTTGACTGCGCTCCGGCGGCACGCGAGTGCGCAACGAACGCCGGGGAACTGGAGTGTAGTCAAGCGAACGTTAAACACCAAACCGGCCCCTGTAAATTTTCCCTTTGACAACAGTTGGCCGCAGCGGCGGTTCGGGGTTGCGGCCAGATCCTTGATTTCACTTGAAGTTCGCCGTGCGCCGCAACATGGCCGCCAATGCCTGGTCAAGCGGCGACGTACACCTGGCAATTGGCGGTATGCAACGCTTCGGTCATGTCTGCGGGCGGCGCCGCGTCGGTGAACAGCGCGTCGATCTGGTCGAGATGGCCCTGGCGAACGAGCGCCGGGCGGCCGAATTTGGAACTGTCGGCGGCGAGAAAGACGGTGCGTGCATGCTGCATGATCGCTTCGGCCACGCGTACTTCGCGCGTGTCGAAGTCCCGCAGCGTGCCGTCGGTTTCGATGCTCGAGGTGCCGATAATCGCAAAGTCCACCTTGAACTGGCGAATGAAGTCGATGGCCAGCTCGCCGACAATGCCTTTGTCCCACGGCCGCACGATTCCGCCCGTGACCAGCACTTCGCAGTCGGGATAGCCGCTCATCATGCTCGCGACGTTAAGGTTGTTGGTGATGACGCGCAAGCCGCGGTGCCGGTTCAACGCCCGCGCCACTTCCTCGGTGGTGGTGCCGAGGTTGATAAAGAGCGAGGCCTGGTCGGGAATGTGAGTGGCCACCAGTGCCGCGATGCGTCGCTTTTCGTCATGGAACATGCGCTGGCGCGCGGTGTACGAGACGTTCTCCGAGCTTGTCGGCAGGCTCGCTCCGCCGTGGTAGCGGCGCAGCAGGTTCATGTCGGCGAGCCAGTTGACGTCGCGGCGGATAGTCTGCGGCGTCACGTCGAAGTGCGCCGCGAGATCGTCCACGGTCACGAAGCCGTCGCGTTGCACCCACTCCAGCAGTTCCTGTTGCCGGGCGTTCAGAGTGAGGCGGGGGTCTCGGGTCATGGTCTCGGATCGTGGAGTTTGTTATCTGCACCGGCCCGCGGCCGGCGCGGACAGGATGCGTGAGCGAGTGCGTATATTGTAAGACCATCGCGAAAGCCGTCCGAGGTCTCATGCGACATTCATAGGACTGCTCGGCTCCATCCGGGCTGCTTCGCTGGCGAACCAGGTGTTCTCGCATTTCGCGAAGAAAAGCCCGCTTGCCGAGCCGGCTTTTGTCGCCCGATGCACTCGCGCTTGCCTCCCTGAAACTTTCGTCTATCCTGGAATTGGAACTGCGGCCAATCGGCACGGTCTGTGCTGGGTTGTCTGCAGACTTGCGCAACAGGGGCTAAGATGCAGACAGAAGGGTTAACTCCAATTCATGGCGCTGTATCCGACACGGCGTACCGCAAACGCAAGGCAGCGCGATAGCAGCGGTTGCGAGCATGCTCCACGAGTCGATACAGCTTTGGGAGCAAGACACGATGCACACCGAGCTGAACCATGTCATGCCCTGGCGAATCGAGGACATCGACCTCACGCGCATTGATCGCCAGAAAGCAGTTGCAAACGAAGACCTGTTATTACTGCTGTGCGCGGCTTCGTTTATTGAAAGCGGCACTGACCTTTACACCAGTAATCTCAGTCAGTTCTTTAACGACGATCCTGAAGTATCCGCGTGGCTCAATAACGAGTGGGAGCCCGAGGAAATGCAGCATGGCCGCGCGCTGAAAACGTACATTGCTTACGTTTGGCCCGAATACGATTGGGACACGGCGTTCCGTAATTTCATGGACGAGTATTCGCTCACCTGTTCCGTGGAAGATTTCGAAAAAACCCGAGCGCTCGAAATGGTGGCGCGCTGCGTTGTCGAAACCGGCACGGCGACGTTATATCGTGCGATTGGCGAGTGCTCCGATGAGCCGGTACTGAAGCAGATTACAGACAACATTCGGACAGACGAAGTCCGCCACTACAAGCACTTTTTCAAGTACTTCAAAAAGTACAACAAGATAGAAGGCAATGGCCGGCTCGCGGTGCTCGGTGCGCTCATGCGCCGCGTGATGGAAATCAAGAACGAAGACTCGGAGATTGCCTTGCGCCACGTATTCGCCATCCGCTATCCGGAGCGCGTACGCGATGAAGCGTATAACCGCGCGCGCGCCGCGCGCATCAATGCGCTCGTGCGGCGCAACCTGTCGGCCGACATGTGCGTAAAAATGCTGCTAAAGCCGCTCGATCTTCCCGCGAAGATTCAACCCGGCGTGCATTATCCGCTCGCGAAAATCACGCAGCACGTGTTCTTTCGTTAATGCCCTGGCTTGTGCGTTGGTGCGCTCGTGGCGCACCGGCAAAAGAATGGCCCGCCTCGTGCGGGCCATTTGCTTTTCGAGGCATGATGGATGCCTTGCTCTTTCACTGGACCTCTACGATGAGCGACTCTAACTTGCCACAACGCCCGCTCGCACAAACCACCTTCGACGAATGGCCCGATGCAGTTCGCGCGTTGTTCGACGGCTCGTCGCTCAGGAGCAAGACGGGCTTCACGGCGTCGCTGCTGACGGTCGACGCGAATCAGCACATTCGCACGTCGCTGCTCGGCATAGGCGAGTTGTACGCGCCGGATTCGCGCACCCTTTGCATCGCGTTGTGGCCGCAAGCGCGGGCGGCGCGTGCTATGGCAGCGAGCGGGCGCGCGGCGCTTACCTTCGTATTCGAAGAAGCGTTCTATCAGGTGCAGCTGCTCGCCGCGCCGTTGCCGCCCGCCGATGGCGACGACAGCGGTCTCGTGTACATGCGCTGCTCGATCGAATCGGCGGAAACGCAAAGCGTGCGTTATGCGCGTCTGACGGGCGGCATTACGTTTGAGCTCGGCAGCGGGAGAGAGAAGGTGCTCGACCGATGGGAACGGCAGGTCGAGCATTTGCAGCGGGCCGCGGCGTTGGGTGGGTGAGGCGGGATCTGGGTCGGCGTGGACGTTGTGCTAACCGGAGCGCCGAACCCGATCAACCCGCTCACAACCTGCTCACAACGCGCTCAGCGGCTATTCACGCGCTCACTCAAAAACTTTGCTTAGCGGCCGCGCTGACCGCTGCGCGCCGGGCTGCCGCCGCGCGGTGCGTTGCTATGCGGTTTTCCGCCGCCGCCAAGCAAAGCGCCCGGATTGCTGCTTTGCGGCTTGCGCGGCGCGACGCTGCCTTCATGCGCGACAGCACGCGGCCGGTCGTCGTGACGCTGCCCGTCGCGGCGCGCCTGCCCGCCGTTGCCGGCCGGCTTCCCGGCTGACGGCTTCGGCTGCTGCTGCTGGCCATTCGACGCACGCTGCCCCGAGCGTTGCGGCGTGCCTTGCGGTGCTCGGGTTGCGCCGCCATTGCCACCGTTGCCACCCTTCGGTGCTCCCTGGCCTTGACGCGGCGAACGTCCACCGCCGCCGCCCTGACCGCGGCGCAGAATCGGCTCCGGCTTCGCGGTCGGGTCCGGTTCGAAACCGGCGATCACTTCCTGCGGCACCGGACGCTTGATCAGCTTCTCGATGTCCTTGAGCAATTGCAATTCGTCGACGCACACAAGCGACACCGCTTCGCCGGTCGCGCCCGCGCGACCCGTGCGGCCGATACGGTGCACGTAGTCTTCCGGCACGTTAGGCAGATCGAAGTTGACGACATGCGGCAGTTGATCGATGTCGATGCCGCGTGCGGCGATGTCGGTCGCGACCAGCACCTGCAGCGTGCCGTCCTTGAACTCGGCAAGCGCCCGGGTGCGTGCCGACTGGCTCTTGTTGCCGTGAATCGCCAGCGCGCTGATGCCGTCCTTCGACAGCTGCTCGGCAAGGCGATTCGCGCCGTGCTTGGTACGCGTGAACACCAGCACCTGAAACCAGTTGTGCTGCTTGATGAGGTGCGTGAGCAGCTCGCGCTTCTTGTCGCGATCCACCGGGTGGATCTTTTGCGCGACCGTTTCCGCGGTCGTATTGCGGCGCGCGACTTCAATGAGTGCGGGCGAATCGAGCAGGTTGTCGGCGAGCGCTTTGATCTCGTCGGAGAAAGTGGCCGAGAACAGCAGGTTCTGACGCTTCGGCGGCAGCTTGGCGAGCACGCGCTTGATGTCATGGATAAAGCCCATGTCCAGCATGCGGTCCGCTTCGTCGAGCACGAGAATCTCGAGGTGCGACAGGTCGATGGTCTTCTGCTGCATGTGATCGAGCAAACGGCCAGGCGTCGCGACGACAATATCCACGCCGCTCTTCAATGCGCCGATTTGCGGATTGATGCCGACGCCGCCGAACATCACGGTGGACTTCAGTTTCAGATACTTGCCGTAAGCGCGCACGCTTTCCTCGACCTGGGCGGCCAGTTCGCGGGTGGGCGTGAGAATGAGCGCGCGCACGGCGCGCTTGCCCGATGCCGCGGCCACTGGCGGCATCGAATGAAGACGCTGCAGGATGGGCAGCGTGAAGCCGGCCGTTTTGCCGGTGCCGGTTTGCGCGCCGGCCAGCAAGTCGCCGCCGTTCAGCACTGCCGGGATTGCCTGAGTCTGGATGGGAGTCGGAGTGGTGTAGCCGAGTTCGTGTACAGCGCGGACCAACTGTTCGGACAAGCCGAGGGAATCAAAAGACATAAATGTTCTTTGCAATGCAGTTTCGCGAACGGCGGATGTGAGCGCCGGTGGGGCACATGCGGCATGAATCTGCGCGAATGCGCCGCCTGGCATGATCGAGATCAGGCCGAGGCCCGGTTCCGTTCGCAGGGAAATCGGCGGCACGCTCAAGATGCGTGCCGAATGCTTCAACGCGCTATGCAGACACGTTGACTGGCCTTAAGTTGCATTTCGCCGCCGTGGACGTCACGCGACATAGCGCGCGACGCTGACGAATTGACACAGACTGCCCGCCAGTACGAACAGGTGCCAGATACCGTGTCCGTGCCGGATGCGCTCGTCGTTGATGAAGAAGTAGATGCCGGCGCTGTAAATGACCCCGCCGGCCACGAGCCAGGCAGTGCCCGCTGCAGGTAAGGCCTGCAGTAGCGGGCGGACGGCAACGAGCGCGAGCCATCCCATCAGGACATACAGCACCATCGAAACGCTCCGGGTGCGTCGCCCGAGCGTTAGCTCCTGCACGATGCCAAGAGCAGCGAGCCCCCAGCTTACGCCGAACAGCGACCAGCCCCACGGCCCGCGCAACGTGACAAGCGTGAACGGAGTATAGCTGCCGGCGATCAGCAGGTAGATCGCCGAATGGTCGCATTTCTGCAGTACTGCTTTGACGCGCGGGCTGCGCACGCTGTGGTAGAGCGTCGAGATAGCATACAGCACGAACAGCATCGCACCGTACACGCTGAAGCTGACCACCTTGTACGCGTCGCCCTCGACCGCACCCATCGTGACGAGCGTAACCAGCCCCGCCACCGACAGCACGGCGCCGACGAGGTGGGTAATGCTGTTAAAACGCTCACCGACATGCACGGTCTTTTCTCCTGCACGGTTTCATCGGCAATGGACGCGCCACGCGTGGCGCAATCCTTTGCCCATGATACCGGTCCTCAAAAAACGAAGGGCGCGGCCGCGAATTTCGCAGGCCGCGCCCCGGGTGCCACGGACGCTGCTTAGTCGAGCGGCGCCGAACGCAGATCAGCCACTTGCTGCGGCGACACGGCAGTGCCGTGATTGCCCCACGACATACGGATGTACGTCACGACGGCCGCCACTTCCTGATTCGACAGCGACTGCGCGAACGGCGGCATGCCGTACGGATGCGGGTTCGCTTCGGTGCTCGGCGGATAGCCGCCGTTCAGCACCATGCGGATCGGGTTGACCGCCGACGGCATCTGAATCGACTGGTTGTTCGCGAGCGGCGGGAAGGCCGGCGGCATACCGAGGCCGTTATCCGCGTGGCACTTCGCGCAGTTGTCAGCGTAGATCTTCTGACCTTGCTTCAACAGTTCGCCGCCGAACTTTTCGGACGTTTCGAGCTGCATTGGCTCAGGCGCCTCGCTCTTTTGCGGAATGGTCTTCAGGTACGTGGCCATTGCGTTGATGTCCGCATCAGTCATGTACTGCAGGCTGTTGTGGACCACTTCTGCCATCGGGCCGAACACTGCGCCGCGGTTGGAGACGCCGGTCTTCAGCAGGTCGGCGATGTCCTTCGTTTCCCAGTCGCCGAGACCCGCTTCCTTGTTCGACGTGAGCGACGGCGCATACCAGTTCTGCAGCGGAATCAGACCGCCGGCAAACGCTGCCGAGCTGACCGGACCGCCCATCGCGTTGATCGACGTGTGGCACATGCCGCAATGGCCAAGACCTTCGATCAGGTACGCGCCGCGGTTCCATTCAACCGACTTGGTCGGATCCGGCTTGTACTCGCCTTCACGGAAGAACAGCGTGCGCCAGCCGATCAGCATGTTGCGCTGGTTGAACGGGAACTTGAGCTCGTGCGGACGGCTCGGCACAGCAACCGGCGGGATGGAACGCAGATACGCGTAGATTGCATCCGAGTCGGCGCGCGTGACCTTCGTGTAGCTCGTGAACGGGAAGCCGGGGTAGAGCAGGCTGCCATCTTTCGAGCGGCCGGTGTGCATGGCGCGGTAGAAGTCGTCCTGCGTCCATTTGCCGATGCCGTACTGATCGTCGGGGGTAATGTTCGGCGTGAACATCGTGCCGAACGGCGTGGCCATGGGCAGGCCGCCGGCGAACTGCTTGCCGCCGCGCACGGTATGGCAGGCGATACAGTCGCCGGCACGGGCGAGGTACTCGCCCTTCTTCACGAGCGCAGCCTGGTCGGCGGGCGTTGCCGCCACGGCCGTACCGTTGTGCAGATGATCGCCGCCGGACCACAGCACGGGGACGAGTGCAGCGGCCGCGACAACGACCACTGCCGAGAGGGCGAACAAAGACTTGCGTTTCATTTGAGTGTCTCTCCCGGTGCCTTATTGCGGTTCGCTGCCGCAGGCAAGCGGAGTCTTCATCGAGCGGGCCGGAGCCGGCACGGGGTTTTGT
>Ga0209796_10000294_pt1 | contig 41217 bp, 49 predicted proteins | sample AgamicOrSfrz_FD_187167 | JGI IMG/M metagenome (GOLD analysis project Ga0209796, IMG submission 187167) | Agave microbial communities from Guanajuato, Mexico - Or.Sf.rz (SPAdes) (version 2) | ecosystem: Host-associated > Plants > Phyllosphere > Phylloplane/Leaf | place: Guanajuato, Mexico...
GTCCACTTTTACGACTTAAAGTTTGGAAAACAGAATATTTCCCTTGAGTTCCTAAGGTAGCTAAGTTAGCAGGATAGTAGACAACGTCATTACAAGGTGTGGGTAAAGCAATTAAGTCTTTAACTAAAGCAGATGGAGTTAAACTTTTCGTTACTATTACCATTCTCATCACCTCTTCTATATTAGATAAACTAATTATTACTTAAAGTGGTCAATTTTACAAACTAAATAATTAATTTTAAGGATTCTATTAGAAGAGGGGAACTCAATGTAATAGCTTAGTAGAAATAAAAAAAGACGCCCTGTGGAGGGCGTCTTGTGGTGAGAAGAGGTCTACTATAAACCTTATGGTGGTTGTCCATCATTTAGAACATAAAAAAGCGCCCAGCTAAGAGCGTCAGATTTGCAGGTGATGAAAAAACGGATCTGTAAAGAGTATTAGTAATATGTATAGTGTAGAACATAAAAAGAGATGCTCGGTTAAAGCATCTGAAAGTGAATCACATGGATTATCAATATATTATAAGTAAGCAACTTTTAGAACATAAAAAAGACGCTCTGCCAGGAGCATCTGTGTGATAAAAAAGAATTTGTTACAAGGTAGTCCCATTATATACTACCTCTTGTGAAATTGAACCAGAAACATCTTCCTAATAAACCTAATTGAAATTATAACACGAGGAGGTATTTTCTGGTGAGTGAAGATAGAAAATATATCGCTGAAATAGATTTGATGAAGAATGCAACGTACATCGTATTAGATGGACAACTCAAGGAAGTTCCTCAGCCAGATGCAAGTTACGGAAAACAAATTATTAGTTGGCAGGGTGGGAAACCATGTCACGGCAAAATAGAAATGGACATCAAATTTAAATAAAGCTTATCGGAAAAACCGAAGGCACTGAGTAAGCAATAGCTTATTTGGTGTCCTTTTTATTTTATAAAAGGGGGATATGACTATGAATCCAACTTTACATGATCAGTTGAGGCAATGGAGAAAAGCGCATATGAAAGAAGAGAAACGTAAGCAAGAGGACAAAAAGTGCAATGAAAAGAAAGAAAATCGTTATCAAAAGCCTCCAAAACGTCACGTATTGAAAAGTTTTCTACACGTGACGTTTTGGATTTAATGAATGTTAACCGCCAAACTCTTTCAAGGGGCAGAGGCGGAGCCTATAAACAATGATAAATTAAGAGAGGGTAATGTTGTGGCTAAACAAATTTCATTTTTAAGAGACGTGGATGGGGAAGCAACTAAATGTAAGGTAGACCAAGCTTTTGCAGATTATCGTATGTATATGATGATTGTTCCGGAAGACATTTTGCCAAAGGTTACACCAAGCTATTCCCTGGTACCTCCTTCTAATACAAATGCCTTTCATTCATCTACTGAAGAGGCTGCTATGAAACGAGTGGATTATGAAATAGAACGAGATAATTTTATGCGAAAGATACAGCAAGCAGTAAATCGACTGAGTAAAAGAGAACGTGAATTAATTATCAAAACATACATGACATATGAAGATGTGTATATATTTAATGTGTACAGTGAAATAGGAATTAGTGAAACAACTTATTATAGAATACGTGAACGAGCCTTTTATAAACTTGCATTTGCATTACATTTACAGGTATTTAAAGAAGCGGAGACACCCGCCTAAGGTGTCTTTTTTATTGATTTAAATAGGATTTTCACAAGATAAATAAGGAAGAATAGAGAATTATTACATTCATTTTTTTCTATAGAGTATACTATCTTTTGAAAGGAGTGGATTTCAGTGAAGAAGAAAAATTTCGATGGAAACTTTTTACGTGTAATTTTAATTATAAACCTACTTGGCATAATCCCTCTTATCCTTAGGAAACCGCCAATAAAAGATTGGCTATTGGTATATATATATAATGCTGCTACGAATGGTCTAGTTGATAAGGTTCTTACTACATACAACATAGTTGAATATCCATCTCGTTTTTTTCCAAAATTTTTTAGGACGCATATTTTATTTGATTATTTAATATATCCAACCTTTACAGTCCTATATAATCAAATGACAATGAAGGATAAGCCTTTTGCTATTGTTTATAAACTGGTTCTAATTACGCTTCCTGCTTTTTTGGTTGAGTTATGGGCAGTTAAAAAAACAAATTTAATCAAATGGAATAAAGGCTGGAAATGGTACCATACATTTGGCGGAGTTGTTATTAAATCTTTAATGACAAGGTCATTTATTGGAGGTGTAAGGATAATTGATAGTAAGCAGCAAAAGGTTACATCAAAAAGTTAGGGTATGACCGCTATATTTATGGGAGAAAAGTGAAAGGATTATGAAAGAAAGACGAAAGGTCATTTGGTTTTAAAGGTGCTATTATGGTATTAATAAAAAATGTTTAGTATAAGAAATGATTATAAGGGAATATTGTGAATATTGATTAGCGTTATCGTTAGTCGGACAAAGTACACACATGGCAAATGTACCATCATCACTTATACAAAGCGCCCTCCTCCACGGGTGCTTTTTCACTATTAAAACGTGTATAAAATGCAAGAAAAGATAAATAATACTCATGAGCTGATCTATTCCCATCCGCTCAAACTATCATCTGTCACACTTTTGACGTTTCTTTTGCGAAATAGCACCTTTCCCTGTGAGGTGCTATTTTGTTTTGAAAAAATATGTTAATTTTCCTCTCTTGTCCGATATAATTAGGATGGGGAGGTGATTCTAGTGAAAATCTTGGTGAAGTTTAAAGACGGTATGGTAATAGAAGTACCGATTCAAGAGGAATCAGACTTTCTTGGACAAGGTAATCTGCTTGAATTAATCCAAAAAGGTAAAGAACTAAATAGTCCTATTCAATTTGGTGGTTTAGAACGAAGATATAGCGATTTGTACTCTTACGAAATTATTTTGTGAAAAAAGAGCATCCTTTCGAGGGTGCTTTTTTATTTTGAGAAATTCAACTTAAGTTAATCATTCAAGGTTAATTTAGGTCGAATTTATTTCATGTTAGAAAAATTATGAGTGAAATATACTTCTAGAAGTAGGACAGGAATTACTTTTTTCTTACGTGACCTTTAGGAAGATAAATTTTAATACTAATAAATAGATTAAGCACTTTAATTAACTTTGTAGAATAACATGCGAAAAACAATTAAGGGAGGAGTAAAATGTATTATCCGTATGATTATAGGAATTGTTGTTCGTGTTTATGTTGTCCTCAAGGATGTAGTTGCTATTGTGGAAATGATCCCACAGATAATGGTTGTACCTGTCACTTGGATCCGTATATTAAATTAAAGTACAATACTGTACTTTTAGAAATGAAAGGAACGAATGTTCCTCTAATGCAACTAGCTGTTTTCTTTGAACATGCTTTTCCTGAGCAAATTATGATTCCTGTTCATCTAACTAATAAACAAGTTAGTTTTGATTTTAGAAATCAACGTGTTAAAGACATCATTCAAAAGTTGGGGTTAATTCCACTCAGAGGCAAACTGATGCCTCGTGCACAGACGATTGGAAAAGAAAAAAGGGATTACTGCTGTAGAACTTACTTTATTGATATTAGCACTGGAGCGAAACATTTCATAAAAGATCATAACTATTCTTCCTATCCTCAGTTGGCTAAAGAAAGATGTCAATTATATGCTCTAGAAGATGGAGCAAATAGCTCAGAATATGATGAGGGACATTGCTAACTTTAACATGTTAAGCGTGTAAAAAGCACCCTCCTCCAGGGTGCTTTTTATTTTGAAAAAATGTGTTAATTTTCCTCTTTTGTCCGATATAATTAGGATGGGGAGGTGATTCTAGTGAAAATCTTGGTGAAATTTAAAGACGGTATGGTAATAGAAGTGCCGATTCAAGAGGAATCAGACTTTCTTGGACAAGGTAATCTGCTTGAATTAATCCAAAAAGGTAAAGAACTAAATAGTCCTATTCAATTTGGTGGTTTAGAACGAAGATATAGCGATTTGTACTCTTACGAAATTATTTTGTGAAAAAGAGCATCCTTTCGAGGGTGCTTTTTATTTTGAGCAAACAGGTAATTTGTCACACCTTGTCGTATTAATATGCAAGGAGGGATAGTATGAATAACAAAATCAATAAAAATGAAGTAGAAGAAATTATTGAATTTTGTACAGAATTAAGAAGCGACTATCTTGCAATGAAAAACGAGGAGAAAAAGATTTTAAAACAACAAAATGCTTTTTTAATTAGTATTCTTGAAAAAATGCATCGAGAATTTGTATGGTTGAAACAAAATAACTATAATTTTGCAAATCCACGCATACCGGATCACATATCTACAAAAGGCCCTGTACTTGGGAGGTCTAGGGAAGGGTCAAACATCTATGTTTATGATATCGAAAGTGGAGGTTTAGTAGAAACTGCAAGGTATGATGAATTTAAGCAGTATCCTATACAAAGTTTAAAAATTATTGAAGAAGGACTTTTTGAGGTTGCAATGGAAGGACTTGTGTATGCAAAAGGGCTTCTAGAAGAGCGTAATAATAAAATTAATAAGAGAATAACTAATCTGAAATCACAACTTAAGAAATACGATGAAATATTAAACGACTGATAAGCAGTAAAGAAAGCTTTACATATAGTAATAACTAAAATTAAATAAACAACTAAAGGATGCTGAGTCGTAGGTGTCCTTTTTATTTTTTTGAAGACAAAAAATGTTAGATGATTCCTTAGTATTCGATATAATTGAAAAGAAGGAGTGATGATGTGGTTGGGGTAAATTGGGAGTCTGTTTTGACTAGCGCAATAACTGCCATTGTCTTTACCGGTGGTACTAGTTATATTTTGCAAAAAAAGACTCGAAAAGGTAATGAGATAACTGCAAAGGGATTCATTTTGATTGATGAAATTGAATCTATAAATCAAAAAAGGCATAAAGCTACAGTTCCTCTTCTAGTAGATGGTTTTTCTACAGAACAGTTAGAAAAGTGTAGAATTGATTATCTAAAAGATTTGCAAAAATTTGAATCTGTAGTTAGGAAATATTCTTTTCTTTTTGACAAAAAAACCAATAAAGAATTACAAGATTTCATTAGTTATTTGAGAGAATTGGAAAGAGAGTTATTAAATTTAATAGATGATAAGGCTGTATCACTAAATATTAGTAATCAAAAAATAGATAGTTTATGTAAAACAATTGTTTCTAGAATACAAAAACATATGTAAAAAATCATCTTTTCTTTTAGGATGGTTTTATTTTTTATAAGTGGATATAAGTAAATTAATGAGAAAGGTGGTGGTGTGAATGTCTAAGTTAACACCAAAACAACAGGCCTTTGCTGATTATTATATTGAAACAGGGAATGCTACTCAGGCAGCTATTAAAGCAGGATATAGTAAGAAAACTGCTAGAGTTATAGGACAGGAAAACCTGCTAAAACCTGCTATAAAAAAATACGTTGAAGAACGTAATAAAGAGATTAAGAGCAAAAGAATTGCTGATATGAAAGAGATAAAAGAATTTTGGACTTCTATGGTTCGTAACAATAAACTTGAGCCTAAAGATCGTCTAAAGGCTTCTGAATATATCGCTAAAACCAATGGTGCTTTTCTTGAAAAAGTTGAGCACACAGGTGATATGGATTTAAACATTGTTATTGATTACGGTGAGGACAATGACTAAGGTAGTTGTCAGCTTTAATAAAGGATTTAAACAGATAAATGGTACCAGGAAAAGGTATCGTTTATTTAAAGGGTCTGCCGGTTCTGGGAAGTCAGTTAATATCGCTCAAGACTTCATTCTTAAATTGATGAATCCTAAAAACAAGGGAGCAAATTTGCTTGTTGTGCGTAAGATAGATGCCTCTAATAAGGATTCAACCTTTGCTGAATTAACGGCTGCTGTTGAGCGTGTTTGCGGTGCTAAGTGGCAAAGTTATTGGAAGGTTAAACAAAGCCCTTTGGAATTAGAGTGTTTAATTACAGGTAATAAAGTTATCTTTCGCGGAATGAAGGATGTTAATGAACGAGAAAAAGTAAAGTCTATTAACTTCTCTCGAGGCAAATTGACTTGGATATGGATTGAAGAAGCAACAGAGTTACAAGAATCGGATGTAGATATCCTTGATGACCGATTAAGGGGATTGTTACCCAATAGAAACCTGTATTATCAAATGACATTTTCTTTTAATCCAGTAAGCGCAAACCATTGGATTAAGCGTAAATACTTTGATATTGAACACCAAGATATTTACACATATTCAGGTACTTATCTTGAAAATCGTTTCATTGATGAAGCTTATCACAGACGTATGATGCTACGTGAAGAACAAGATCCAGAAGGTTATAAGATTTACGGCTTAGGGGAATGGGGAGGGCTTGGTGGTGTTATTTTATCCAATTACTCCGTTCACGACTTTGATATTGCTTTTGAACGATTTGATTCTATGCACCATGCCCAAGACTTTGGTTTTAACCATGCAAATGCATTACTCACGGTTTCTTTTAAAGACGGTGAGCTTTTTGTGTGCAATGAAATCTATGTACACCAAATGGATACAAACGAAATTATTGAATCTGCTGATAAAAAACAAGTCGTCAAAAGCCTACCGATGTATTGTGATTCAGCTGAACCTGACCGTATAAAGATGTGGAGAGACGCTGGCTATAATGCAATACCTGTTCATAAGAATCAAGGTAGTGTAAAAGCTCAAATTGATATTCTCAAAGGATTAAAGATTCATATTCATCCTTCATGTGTAAATACGATCAAAGAAATTCAGCAGTGGAAATGGAAGAAGGACCCGAAATCAGGTCTCTATCGTGATGAGCCAGTTGAGGTATTTGACGATGCAATGGCTGCTCTTCGATATTCAATTGAACCATTACGAGTTAATCAAGAATACAGCAATATCATGCTACCTACTATTGGTGGATGGAAAATGAAGGGGGTGAATGAATATTATTGACCGTTATCGAAGCTGGAATACAAAAAGAAAGACTAGAAAATACCTTCACAATATAAGCCGTGCTATTAATTCGCGTTTGGAGAGTGGCAGACAAACTCAAGAGAAATGGGAAAAGCAATTCTCCTGGTATGAGGGAATTATGATTCATCGTAGTGAGTTTCGAAATAAAGACGTTATGGAAAGCCTGAAGCTCATTCGTGATTTAAATCCAACAGCATCAATGGCTATATGGAACTTTCTTCGCCTATCCAATACAGGTCATGAGCTTGAATGCTTAAAGCCTACAGGCTCCAATGACAGGCAGGGGCTAGATTATATTAATAATCTTGCAAAACGTGTAGGAGCTTTATATGGCGGTGGTACTGATCAGTTAATTAATGTGTTACATCTAACTGCTTTTACTCAAGGAGCCATTTGTCTAGAGGTTGAATTGAATGAAGGATTAAATGATGTGGTAGATTTTCATGCAGTCGATCCTACCTCTGTAGAGTTTCGGAAGGATAAAGAAACAGGTGAAATCCAATTAGTACAAAAACAGTCCGATGGTACATACAAAGTGCTAAACCGAGAGCAAGTATTTTATCAGCCTCTTGATCCGGACATTGGAGATCCTTATGGGCGTTCTCCTATTTTACCAGTTCTGCAAGTTGTATTCTTCCAAACGGAAGTATTAAAAGATTTGAAAGCTGTGGCTCATAATCAAGGCCATGCAAGATTTGATATTTCAATTGTTGAGGAATCTATTTTAAAGAACATTCCTCCAAGCATTGCTTCTCAAGGTGAACAAGCAGTACGTCAGTTTGTTGGTAAATACATTAGTGATATTGAATCCGCTTTTAATAAATTAAAGCCAGACGATAACTTTATCCATCCTGATAGTGTGAAGGTCGAAATGACAGGTGGTACGAATGGAAAGTCGATGGATGCTACAGCCCTTATTAATATCATTAATCAGCAGCTTGTTGCTTCGCTAAAACAATTGCCTATCTTGCTAGGGTTAAATGAGACGAGCACAGAAACACATGGTACTGTTCAATGGCAAATATATGTGGCAGGTATTGAAAGCATTCAGCGAGGTGTTAAGCGTGTTATAGAACGTGCTTACAATGTTGCATTGCAAGTACAAGGAAAACAGAGTAAAGCTCGTTTAACCTTTAATAAGCTACGTACAACAGATCGTTTCCAAGATGCACAAGCCGAGCAAATTGAAACAAATACTTGGATAGCAAGGGTAAATCAAGGTTGGGTTGATAATCACGAAGCTGCTAATGAGGTAGTTGGTCATGATGCTGTTGGAGGGCCACAAGCACCAGTTACAACATCGCCAGTTATCGCACGTTCAAGGCATGTACAAGTTAAACGTCAACCAAAAACACGAGCTGATGATACTGAAGATGAGTATGTAAAGGAAATACAAGGTGATTGGGTACCTGAAGTCGCTGTTCTAACAACAAAAGCAGCTGATAATTTCTATGACCTGCTACAGAATCAAGTAGAAACATATATCAGTAGACTTGAGGAAGCTGATACGCCTCCTACGCGTGTGTTGATAGATGTTCATAGGTTTATGTATTCCAACACTCGAAGAGACCTCTCAGACGTTCCTAAAACGTTCATTGATTGGATTAAATCTAATATCTTGACGGACCAAGGTGAACAGTTGGAGTTATGGGATGCAGCAGGTTTTGATTGGATAGAGCAATCAGCCAAAATAGCAGGGATGTACAATATTATGGAAATCGATACAGAGCTCGTATTTGATGATACGGACGACGATTTCTTACGTTCCTTATCTGATCGTTCTCGAAGAGCTGTTGAATTGATTCAAGGCGTTACTGATGAGCATGTAATCATGGCATTGTGGGATGTTGCTTTTGAGGGGCAGTACAGTGTGACTAAAGCAGCTAATGCATTACGAGAAGACTTTGCTTTCTCAAAAGGGAGAGCAAGAACTATCGCTCGCACTGAAATGGTAGGAGCTGCAAGAACTGGTCAATGGCATTCTGATAAACAGTCAGGTATGGTCATCGGCAAGATATGGCGTTCTGCTCAGCAAGATCGTACAAGGGACGGTCATAGAGAAGCTGATGGGCAGAGAAAAACATTGGATGAGCCATTTTACGTGCAAAACGCAAACGAAGAGTTTGAGCCGTTAATGTATCCTGGTGATAGCTCAAAAGCTTCAGCAGATAACGTCATTAACTGTCGTTGCTGGTATAAACGTATTCTTGAAGGTGAAGAGCATTTATGGGAGGGAGGTGAATAGGAAATGACAGGAGCTTTACATTTGCCAGTGCGTTTGCAAGTAGCGCAAGAACAGGAAATAGATTTAGATGCTATTAATCGTCATACCCTTGAGCCTGTAACAGCTGATGATATTTTTACGTTCTCAGGTGTTTGCTCGAATGACAGACTAGATTCTTACTTTACACGAATGGACCCTGTAACCACATTACGAAACTATGCTGCCGACTTAAACAATGGTGTTAGTTTATTAGGTAATCATAATATTTACACAGCTCCTTTTGGACGTTCATATGGTGGTCAATTGATTCAAGATGATGCCGATAATACAAATGCAGTGCGCGGTGATTGGTACATCCTTAAAGGTGTAAAAATCAATGGTGAGTCTACAGATGACACCATAAGAGCTATTAAAGCTGGTATCACACGCGATATGTCCGTTGGTTTTTCTGATGAGTCCTATCGTTGTGGGTCTTGTGGTCGTGATTTATGGGATTGGGAATGTCCACATATTCCAGGGCTAGAAGATGAAAATGGTCGAATGTCCTTTGCTTGGATTGAAAACGCTAGGCTTAGAGAAGTATCGACTGTATATAAAGGCGCTACACCTGGTGCTTACATCGACAAAGCGAGAGCTTATGTCCAACAAGGTGAACTAGAAGAAAACAAAATAGCAAAATTAGAGCAACGCTTCCAAACTCGTTTTGAGAGAAAGGATGGCGCTGCTTTTTTTATGCCTAAAAGGGAGGATAACAAAAACATGAACTTAATTGAACAAGTTCGAAGTGCTCTAAAAGAAGGAAAGCTTGAGAAAAGTGCTGTTTATAACGTTTTATCGTCAGAAGGTGAAGTCTTTCGTCAACCAGAGGATGTTCAATTACGTAATGAGTTGGGCGAGCAAGCCACCGTAGAAGGCATTAAGCAATTAAAGGTAGAGGCGGAACAAGGTCGTCAATATGCATCAGATTTGGTTGACCAAGCTGTTGCGGCTCGTACACGTGCTCAAGGTGACAAATTCAATGCAGAGTCTTATAAAAACATGCTTATTCGTTCTGCTGATTTTGACTATATCAAAGAGGAAATTAACGCTTACGAAGAAATGGCAGGCCAACGCTTTACAGGAGGTCGTCAAACAAACCCTGATGATCCAAACCGTGGTCAAGGTGGCGGCAACGAAGAGGACGACATCATTGTTTCAGAATCATACAAAGGAGATGACAAGTAATGTTTAACAAAGTAGGCGGTATTGTACCAGATAGTTATGGATTATCCCTCACTGTTTTTGTGCAAGATGCTACATCTGAAAGCCCAGTGAAGGCAGGAACACCACTTAAATTGGCAACTACAGGTGCTTATCATGCAGTTAAATGCGGTGATGGTGATGCTATTCAATTAATGGCCAAGCATACTGTTACATCAAAAGAAGCGCCACTTGGTGTATATGACTATACTCACAAACGTAACAATGAATTTCCGTACACTGGCACTATCGCTGTTGGTGATTCAGTGGTAGCAAATGGCACTGGTGGTGTAAAGAAAGCAACCGAAGCCAATGGTTCTTATGTGGCATTAGTTAATTCAAGTAAAGGAACAGTAGAAGTTCTACTGCCTTAATGGAGGGGAAAGCATGAAATTTACAGGCAAAATCAAGAATAGTCGTGGAGAAATTATTGAATTAAAAAATGGTTCAGAATTACGAACTGCTATGAAAGATTCAGCAGGGAAAGATGGCCGTATTGCTGGTCAAGCTGAAGAATTACTTAGTAAAAACAGTTCAGCTACTTTCCGTTCTTACCTTGCTTCTCAAGGCGTAACAGTAAAAGATGCTGTTCGCGCATTAGGCATTGAAGATATCAGCTCTCAACAAGTTCGTGCTCTTTATCAAAATGACAATACAAAGCCTTTATTCAATGCTGTGTTAGAGGATGGTTTCCGTGAAGGATTCTTAGCTGGTGGGCGTTCTGATCAATTAGTTGGTCAAACAATCAGCATGGATCAAATGAGTTACCAGTACTACACACTAGAAAATAAGGATAACGATGATCTAGACCTAAGCTTCATTGGTCAAGGGGCTCCAATTCCAGTTGTGAGTATCAAATTAGATACAGACCACACTATTTTCGTTTACAAGCGCGGTGGTGGTATTGAAATCACGGACGAAGCAAAAGCTATGCGCTTCGATATGCTTTCTCTTCACTTACGCAAACGCGGTGTGAAAATCGGTCGTACTGAAGAAAAATTAGCTGTTCATCGCTTATTAAATGGGTATTTCAAAGATGGCACAGATGCAGCTCCTACGCTTGGAGTGAAAACAGCGAATGATTGGACATTGGCTGATATTTGGTATGCAAAACAATTCGCTTATCAAAAATATGGCTTTAACTACACGAAATGCTTAATGAACTTGAAAACAGCAGAGCAATGGGCAACTCAAAAAGAAGCTAACGGAAACTTCATTTTCCTTAACGAGTTGAAAAATGGGGATATGCCAGATGTACTGGATTACCAACCATTCATCTCTGAAGATATTCCAGATGGCCGTATGGTATTAGTAGATCCTAGGTTTGCCCTAGCTAAATATCAATTCAAGCCATTTTCTGTTGAAAATGACCGTGATGTAAAAACGCAGGTTGAAGGTTCATATGCAACTGAAACATCTGATTACATTCCGTTTGATCCAAATGCCCGTATGATTTTAACACTTGATACAGCTAGATCATAAGGAGGGATAACATGGCAGCTGCTAAAAAGAAAAAATATAAATTAAAAGACCCTGCTACTCAGTTCGCTGAGGTAACTAGTGAAGGGTCTTTTTTATTGGCTGGAGATCAAGAGAAGGAATTACCAAAGAATCCTTCTCAGGAGCTCTTAAAGCGGATTGAAGCAAGGTTTATTGTAGAGGTGGAATAACATGCCTTATCCAACAGTAACAGAGGTCAAAGAGCGCACTTCATTTTCTGAAATTGCTGCTCTTACTGACTCAAAAATACAAGGTTACATTGACCGTGCTACATCTTGGATTCATCGAGAAGCTCAAAGGAAGTTTAAAGATGAAACAGATGAAGACCTGCTTGCTGATTTACGTACAGCTACCGTATTGCTTGTTGAGTACCTTTGGTACCAGGATAACCCTGATATTAAAGAAAGCTCATTAAGCCCTATCGAAACAGAAAAGATAGGTTCCTACTCTTATACTATGAGGGATGTTCAAACAGTGGACTCCATCAAAGAGAGGGAGTATGAGGGCACACGAACAGGTATCAAAGAGCTGGATTTAATTTTACAGTCTCTTAAGCAGGATATCCCAACAGGCATTTCATTCTTTTCTATCTCGGGTCCTTCGAGTGGGTATGGTGTATGAGATTCGAGCGTATTCTTACTCATCGTTGCACAATTGTTTTAACTGGCCAGAAGATAGGTGAAACCGAGTATGGTAAGCCTATTTATGGCGAGTTACCTGTTGAAGATGTATCTTGTCGTGCTGATCAGATTAAGCGAAGAGCCTCAGTTGATCAGTACGGTATTGATTTTGTAACTGAAAACATTTTATTTTTAGGTCCTGATAGAGAAATCCCAAGTGATGCAAAGATAAAAGATATTCAGGATTTACAAGGGAATTTCGTCTTAAAGGGTGTGTATTCACCTGAAAATATAAGACCTGTTTACTCTAAAGTACGTCTTCATCACTACGAAATCACACTTCAAAAGGAGAGTGATAAAAGTGGCGAAAAAGAATCTTAAGTTTGATTTTAAGATTGATGAATCCATCAAAGAAGCGTTATCTCCTGAAAAGCTGAAAGAAGCTAGGAGAAATGCTGTGACTGCTGCTGGAATGGCGTGGGCAGATGAAACAAAGGAGATTGTACGAGAGGATGATCATATCGATACGTCCTTATACATTAACTCCATTGGGTACCTAACAGACATTCCAGTCCAAGATAAAACAGGAAAGGGTTCACGTACAGCTACTCAAAATGATGTTGTACATGAGCTCATTGAAGATGCTGACACAACTATCCTGCTAACAGGTTCAGGTGTTAGTTACGCTGAAATCCTTGAAAAGCGATATAACATTATGGCTCGCGGATTAGACCGTGCTAGTGAAAGAATGGACAGGGTGGCACAAGTCCAAATCCAAAAGACATTAGGTTTATAGGAGGCACTTATGATTAAGTATGTAGATCCTATTCCTCCTATCCTTCGATTTTTTAAAGATCGAACAGATTATCATATAGACGCTAATACCTTTCAATCAAACGTTAGTGAAGGGTTATTGGTTCGTAGCGCTGGAGGTGTCGGTTTTAGCCGTATCCAGCTTATTTATCGTGCTTCAGAAGAATCCGAAGCGATGAGCAAGCTTATTAATTGTGTCAACTTGTTAGAAGCTCAAGCAGCCTTTATACAAGGATTACGTGTTGAGTGGTGTGAAAAGGAAGGTAATCCAATTCCATCACGAGACGAGGACACAGACAAGCCAGAAGCATGGTGCTACATGCGATTAGAACATTTAGAAGCATAGGAGGTCATTTCATTGGCTGAAAAAAATGAAAGCAAGGCAAAACAAACAACCGAACGAAAGATTATCTGCAAAGGCCCCGTTGATAAAAACAATGGGGCTATTATTTTTCGCTTACCACCTGAAAGAAAAGACGGTAAATCATTTGATATTGTGGAAGGTCAAATCCTTACTGTAGGTTCAAATATCTCAGAAGAAACAGCAAATCAATTACTAAACTCAAAATCTTGGAAATTTGAAGAGGTGACTAAATAATGGCTGATATTTATAAAGTTGATTCAAAGAATTTTGTTGGTGGTCCAGGTCGTTTAGTTGTAGCAGATATGAGTGTAGCTGCTCCACAAAAGATTTCAGATGTTATGGATTTAACAGATCCTTATGGATTAAAAGAAGGATGGAAAGATCTTGGGGCAACAAGTGACGGTATTTCCATTTCTCGTGGATGGGACACGGAAGATTTTGAAGTGGATCAAATTATGGGTGCTGCTGATACAGATGTTTCAAGTTTTGAACATTCGTTAGAAACACAGTTGGCGGAGAATACCATTGAAAACCGTCAATTGGCCTTAGCTGGGGGCTCTATTATCGAAACACCAGCCACAGTAGGAACAGGCCAAGCATTAGGGGGAGCTCTTGCAGCAGGTGCTCGTATTGTTACTTTATCTAGTGCAGATGTTGCTTTTAAAAATGGTGGATGGTTACGACTAGGTACAAATGAATTAATTAAGATTTCCAACGTTGATGGAACATCTGTTTATTTAGAAACGGCAGTAAGTAAAGCTTATACAACTACTGACCAAGTTTATGCTGTCACAGAATTGCCTTCAAAACGCATTGGTTATGGAACAGTAACTGATATTCCGTTTAAACGATATGCGCTTATTAGTCAAAAGAAAGACGGCTCACTTTACATGGCTGTTATTCGTAAAGCAAAAGTATCAGGGGATTCAAAAGAGCAAAGTTTCAACAAACAAAAACGTGTACTTCCATTCCAGTTACAAGCCTTTCCAGAAGACGGCGTAGCAAAAGAAGAAAACGTATATTACGAAATCGAACAAGCAATTTAAGGGAGGACTTATAAATGGGTGTAGAAGCAAAGTTAAAAACATTAGACGTTGAAAAAAATCTTGGTGTAGTAACTCTTTCGGACGGGGCACAGCTCCCTGTCCCTAAGCTATCAATGTTAAAGATTATTAAAATCGTAAAGTTTCTTGGTGTAGATGGGGCTAACATTTATAGCCAAGCGCGGGAAGTGTTAATTGATGATTCATATGATCAGATTGAAAAATATGCTGTTATCTTAGAATCGATTCAAGAAGCACAGGTTATGCGTATCTTTTCAATCATTCTTGATATTGAAGACGATGAAGCGTTGGCTTTAGATATTAACGAATCATTAGATGTTTTGCTAGTTCTGGGTGAGAATCTAGATTTCGAAAAAACTTTTACTCAAGTCCGTCAGTTGATGAAGAAGCTATTCAACAAGGAGCTGCCGGACTTCAAGGAATTGATCGACAGAGCATTTCCGGAAGTGCCGATGGAGCCAGTGGAAGAGGAGACTCCGGAGGAAGCAACGGAAGGGAAGCAGGAGAAGGAAGAGGCTACAGCTTAACCTGGGGGAGCTTCATTGATCAAGTCATTACTCAAATAGGGTTTGTTTCTTCTCACTACAATTACACAGAGGAATATGTATTAGAACATACGCCTGACTGGATTCGTAGGAAATATGAGCAAGCCTTAAAGGAGAAATGGGAAGAGAGTCGTTCTCGTATTACAGAAGGTGTGAGCAGCCTTATGTTGCTAGTAGATGGCTTATTTAATAAAGGAAAAGGCAGTGAAGATATTCTTCCTTCCTCATATGAACAAGCTATGGAAGCTCAACAAAATCAAATCGTTCAAAAAGAAGAGAACTTTGTAAAAGGTTCATGGTGGAAAAAGTCTGGGTAAACCAGGCTTTTTTTAGTTTGGAGGGAAGGAGGTAAAACATGTCTACAGTTGGACAGTCAAACATTCAAATCACTGCTGATGATCAACAGGCGAGGAGAACCATTGGTGGTTTTTTTAGAGGTATGGAAGCTCAAGGAAGACGTTTTACAAATCGTATGCAACGTTTTGATCCTCTGATTGGGGTAACGAGCAGTGTAAAGAATACGCGTCAAACGTTAGCTGGACTTCAAGATGACTTCGAGGGGCTAGGTGAAGGTAAAACCTTTCAACGTATTACAAAGTCTCTCAATCGTGTTCAAAATGGTCTTAAAACGACAGGACAAGTTAGTCAAAAAAGTTTAAAGGAAATGCAAAAGGAAATAGAGCGCGTTCGTAGTACATTGAATGAACTTGGAGATGACCAGCCTTTTGAGGAAATGAGAGAGGCCCTTGCTCAGACGGAACGTCAATTCCAAAGTTTTCAATCTACTACAAAGCGTCTTCGTTTTAGCCAAATAGAGAATCTGCCTGATCATCTTAAACCATTTCAACGAGAACTCAATGAATCACGTCGCCAAATGCGTCAAATGACTCAAGAAGGCACTAAGTCACTGGATGATTTAGCTGATGCAGCTGTTAAGTCCAGCGTAGGATTAGAGAAAATCACCAGTGTTACGAAATCTGGTAAGTCTGCAATCAAAATCATTCAGGATTTAGGCGATTCTACAAAGGAAACGCAGCTAGCTATTTTAGGGCTTAATAGAAATGGTACCGTTAAAATCTCTACTGAAGAGACCACAAGACGTCTTGGGCAATTTAAAGAGGAACTAGAAGATTCTAAACGCAAACTTGAAGCTCTTCGTGATGCTGGTGATTTTGGCTCTTATGAAGCTGGTATGCGTGTTGTAGAGAAGAAGTTGGCTGATGTGAATAGAGCAATGTACGCGGCTTCTAAAGGCGGACGGGCTTATCAAAAGATGATTAATGAACTTGGCGTAAATACATCTGATGCAGCGAACCAAGCAGCTATTGCTATGGAGGCTTATAAAGATCAATTCATTCGTTCAGTTGATATGATGAACGCAAAGAGCAACCAATCTAAAAAGATGATGGATATTCTACCTGAAGTCAGTCATATTCAGCGAGTAGATAAGTTCTTTTTAGGTATTGGTAATCGTCTTGAGGACATGGCTAAAAGAGGAACGGCAGCAAATATCGCGTTGCGTATGCTAGGACCTGATGCAAGCATGAAAGATCTTAATGATCGCGTTATGCTGATCAACCAAGGGCTTATGCGTATGCAACAAGTAGCATTAGGATTAGGTATTGCTTTCGCTGGATTCACTGGCATTATGTTCAATGCAGCAAAGGGGCCTGATGTTGTTGAGACGTTAGAGTCACAGGCGCAAGCATGGGCTGATTATAAAGAGGCTGTTGATAAACGCACACAGGAGATTATTGATACATGGGGTCTCTTTGAAAAGGCACAGTTTGAAAAGCTAGATCCTGCCAAGTTGATGTCCAATTTACAAGGGCAAGTCAATATCATGAAAGACTGGTCTAAAAACATGGCTGACCTTGCGAGTAGAGGTGTAGACGAAGGGTTTATTCAAAGTCTACGTAAGATGGGGCCAGAGTCCGCTTCTCAAATTGCAGCTTTAACGAAAATGTCAGACAGTGAACTGAACAAGTACGTTGACCTATGGAGAGAAAAGCATAAATTAGCAAGACAAGCAGCTGTTACTGAACTTCAGCAGCTAAAACAGGAAACGCAACAAAAAGTGAAAGAGCTTCAGGATTCCTTAACACCAGTCGGATTATCTGTAGAGAACTTCAAGAAAACTTGGGCTGAGGCATTAGGACCTTTCGTAGATTTATGGGGACAAATTGCAGCTAAAGTGGTTGATGGAGCAACGGCAGTAGGAGAATTCGTTAATAAATTGAATGAATTAAATCCTAGTATCTCTGCTTCTATAGGGATGTTCACATACTTATTTACAGGCGTTTCCCTCTTCTTAGCTCCGATGGCAATTGGTATAGGCCGAATAAATGGAATGGCAGCTGCCTTTACTTACGCATTTAATATGATTCGTCCCTTTGTGCTCGGGTTGCTTCGAATAGCAGGGATGGCTTCAATTGTGGCAGGAGCAGCCGTGTTAATAGGTGGAGCTTTCATTAAGTTATGGAAGAACTCTGAGAACCTACGTGCAGCTATTATGAGTTTGTGGCGAACCTTACAAGAAGCAGGGAGTACAATTGCAGCTCCTTTTGTTAAAGCTTTTCAAATGATTAGTAGCGAGGTAACTGCTTTTCTAAATAAAATGGTTGGAAGCGATGCTCAGAACATGGCTTCTTTTTGGCAATCTCTTGGTGACAAAATCGCCGTAGGAATAAATAAAATTCGTGACGTGATTCAACCTGTTGAAGAAAAGATAGCAAGTGTCGTAGATGCATTTGTTGAGTGGGAAGGATTTTTGCCTGTTATTGCAGGTCTAACAGCAGCATTTGTTACGTACCAAGGAGTAGTAATAGGTGTTTCAGCTGCAGTAAAAGCATGGAACTTAGTACAGAAAGCTTCTGTAGCTACTATGGCGCTTATGCGTGGGGCTATGATCGCGTATACCGTAGCTGGTGGAGGGTTACAAGGGATTCTTGCAGTTGTTACAGCAGCACAACGTGCATTGAATTTAAGTATGATGATGAATCCTATAGGTTTAATCATCGCGGCGTTAGTTGGATTAGGAGCTGCATTAGTTGTAGCGTACAAGAAATCTGAAACTTTCCGGAATATCGTAGATGCTATGGGTAAAGCCCTGAAAGATAGCTTCAAAGCTACAATTGACTGGTTTACAACCACTCTTCCTCAATGGGTAAGTAATACAGTCAAGTGGTTTGGAGATCTGAAGGATAAGGCAATTAGTAAATTTAGTGAATTGAAACAAGAAACGATTAACAAATTTAACGAAATCAAATCGTTCTTTGTGCAATGGGGTCCGTTGATGCTTGCGGCTCTTACTGGTCCAATAGGGCTAGCGGTTTATGCGATAGTTAAAAACTGGGATTCGATAAAAAGTAAGACAGTTGAAATTTTTAATTCTGTTTACAATTTTTTAAAACAAACCTTCCTGAATATTTATAATGCTGCCGTTCAATACACAACTAATTTACTCAACCAAGCACGCAAAAATTGGGATACATTCAAAAGCGTAACAACATCAATTTTTAATGGGGTCTACAATTTTTTAAAGCAAACTTTTTTGAATATCTACAATTCTGTATCGCAAAAAATTTCAGCATTGCTTGATTATACGCGCAAAAAGTGGACAGATTTGCAAAATGCAACAACAAACATTTTTTCAACCATCCAAAGATTCCTATCATCAACTTGGTCAACAATACAAAAAAATGTGTCGAATTTGGCATCAAAAGCCAAGGATGGGGTAGTCAATGCGTGGACGTCCTTGCGAAATCGAACAACAGAAATGTTTACAAATATCAAAAATAAAACGTTTCAAATTTTTGATGATATCGTTTCGGGAGCCCGAAAATTACCAGGGCGCATAGGTGACGGAATTAAGTCAATGGCTGGAAAAGTCAAAAGTGGAGTTTCTGAAATTGGTAAAAAGCTTGCTGGAGGTCTTGAATCTGTCATCAATGCCATTACTCAAAAAGGTATTAATGTTGTCTTGAAAAAGATTGGCGTTGATAAAGATAACCTGATACCTGAGCTTGATATCCCAGGTTATAAAAAAGGGACTAAGTCACATCCTGGCGGTCCATTCTTAGCTGGTGACGGTGGAGAAGAGGAAATAATTAAATTCTCAGATGGACGTATGGCTCTTAGTCCTAACAAACCTACTCTGTATTATGGTGGCAAAGGAACCGAAGTCTTAAATGGAAAGCAAACTAAACAGTTCTTTTCTTCTCTTCCAATGTATAAGAAAGGGACAAATAAGCTTGCTAATGGAGCTAAAAAGGCTAAAGAATGGGTACAAGATACAGCCGGAAAAGCTGTTGATAAAGGTAAAAAGGCAGCTAGTGCAGCAAAGGATAAAGTATCTGATGTTATTGGTGATGTGTGGTCGTATGCATCTGATCCAGGCAAACTCATGAAGAAAGTCTTTGGGGCTCTAAACCTTAAAATGCCTGATGTTGGCGGGATGATGGGACAACTTGCTAAGTCAGGTGTCTCCAAAATCAAAGATGACGCCGTAGGTTTTGTGAAATCTAAAATGGACGAGTTTATGTCCTTTATGGGTGATGGTGGCTCTTACAGTGGTATTGGTGGTTATTATTTAAGCAATCCATTTCGTATTACTACGAACTTTACACCGGGTGGAAATCCCAACGATAAAGTCCACAAAGGCGGCGTTCATAAGGGTCTTGATCTTGCAGCTCCAATGGGTACGGCGATTAAATCATTAACAGATGGGATTGTTCAACAGGTTTTAATTGGTAATAAAACAGCTGGTAACGGGGTTCGCATCAAATCTGGTAGTGACGTTCTATCATATATCCATATGATGAGTGCACCTAGTGTCAAACAAGGCCAACGTGTTAAAGAAGGTCAGATTATTGGTCGTGTTGGTTCCACTGGTTTTTCTACGGGTCCACACTTGGACTTGAAAATTAAAAGGAATGGTTCCTACATCAATCCGTTAACCTATTTACAAGGAAAAGCTGGTAGTGGCGGTAGCGTATCTGGTGGTAACTATGTTGGAAAATATGCTTCTATTATCCGTTCAGCAGCTGCTCGTTTCGGTGTAAGCCCTGCTTTAGTAGCAGGTATCATCAAACAAGAATCAAAATTTAACCATAATGCCCGTTCACCTGTAGGAGCAACAGGGTTAATGCAGTTAATGCCTGCAACAGCTCGTGCGATGGGAGTTAGAAATCCTCGTGATCCACAGCAAAACGTTATGGGTGGAACGAAATACATTTCACAAATGTTGCGGATGTTTGGTGGTAATACAAAACTAGGTTTAGCAGCTTACAATGCGGGTCCGGGTAACGTCAAGAAGTACGGGGGTATTCCTCCGTTCAAAGAAACACAGAACTACGTGCGTATAGTTATGGCAAATGCTAGATCTTTTGGTGGACAATTCAAAGGCTATTTTAAGGGCGGCATCGTTAAAATGAAGCAGCTTGCTTGGCTTGCTGAAAAAGGCATGGAGGCTGTGATTCCGTTAGAGAACCAGCGTGATCGAGCATTACAATTATTCAAATCTGTAGGAGAACACTTCGGATTTGACATGGATGCGCTTATGAATCCACAGCTACAAATGGCTGGTGCTAGTAACTTCTCAGGTGTTCAAAATACAATGAACAACATGTCATTAAGTCGTGAAAAAATTGGATCTGTATTTAATCGTAATCAAGATACTGATAACCCAGGTGAGGCTATTGAAATTCATAACCATTTCTATGTTGATGGTGAAGAGATTGCGTATAAAGTAGAGCCTACTATTAGTCAAATCCAAGGACAAAATGGCCGTAATACATTGAGGAATAGTGGGGTGAAGAGAAATAGATAACATTCTTTTATTTAATAATTTTAAAGTTATCCGGTTAAATGGGAAAGTGTATGACATGTATAAGGATTTAAATATAATTGTTTCTAGCTTTCCTATCCCGTCCCCTACTGTTCGCCATGAGACGGAGGAAATGGTGGGGGTAGACGGGGCTATTAATACAGGAACTACTTACGACGTCCGAACCATGACGGCACAATGTAAAATGACTGCTGTAGATGCATACGATTATGAGTTGTTACGAAATGAATTGTTTCGAGTGATGGATTCTAAAGAAGCTTTCTACATTGTCAGGGATATAGAACCAGGGAAACGGTGGTTGGTAAAATACAACGGAAGTTATTCTCTAACTCAAAAGGTTCAAAGAGGTAAATTTGATATCGAGTTTATCTCTTTTTATCCTTATAGTGAGTCAGTAGGAAGGACAATGGATCCTTTTACGGTTGACTCAGAGCTATGGCAAATCGGAATGGGATTGATAGACGATGACGAATCACAAATCTATACCCATACAAAAACTAATTTTCGCATTTATAATGCAGGTGATATCGAGGTGAATCCGAGGAAGCACGATTTGATTATTACCTTTAAAGGACCATCTAAAAATTTGAAAATAAAGAATAGCACTACAGGGGATGAATGGTCTTATAGTGAAACGACTGTCAGTGGAGATACCCTAAAGCTTTATAACATCAAATCATTAAAAAATGAACTGAGTATTTTTTCAAAAACAAATCGAAAATTAATTAATTTAGCTCCTGGTTGGAATGACTTTGTCATTTCTGGAACTACAGGGGCTTTTACTATTTCCTTTGATTTTAGATACCGGTATTTCTAGGAGGTGAATACATGCTTATAGTAAGGGATTTAACTGGGAAAGAAGAAGCTCTTTCTGATTATACAGGCATTGAGCGGAAACGTACTGTAAACGGGGAAAAGACCATTTCTTTTTCAGTGCGTAAAACACCTCGAAATGAACATTCTTTTAATCTTGTACAACCTGAGAGTTTCATCGAGTACGAGGACGTCACGTATCGCATTAAGAACTTGAGGGATACCTTAGTTGGTAAAACTCCTAAAAAAGAAGTGACGGCTGTTCATATTTTCTTTGACATTATTGATCTGCGACAAGATGCTGTTTTAACAACTGGAGAAAAAACAATCAATGAGGTTATGTCCTTTATTTTTAGTCCTACTCCTTATAATTTCGTTGTCATTGATGCATTCGATGCAGTCTATTTAGAAAATTTCGGGAACTCTAATTGTCTTTCTTTATTTAATACGGCTTTAGAAAGATTTGAAGCGGAGTTTTCTATTCAAGGTTATACAATTACCATTCGAGATAAAATCGGTGTTAAATCAACTGAGCAGCTACGTTTTGGTTATAATATCAAAACTCTTGATTGTACGCACGATACTAATAACCTCTCAACTTACGTCAAAGGGTACGGTAAAGAACGAGAAGAAAAGGACATTTTAAAAGGTGAATCAAAGAACCTTCAAACACGAACTGGTACATGGCAAGACACCACTGATCCTTATTGGTACACGCAAATGATTGGTTCTTCTTTTCAAATGCAGTGGTATGGGACAGGCATTCGCTTTTGGTACCTAGCTGATAACACAGGTGGAGTGTGGGATTTAACTTTAGACAAGGATCAAACCTTCACATTAAGTACATGGGCTGCTTCTCCCCAATTGAAGAGTGTGGATCTGTTTCGAGATGCAGAACAGGCTTCTCATACAATTGTAGCTATATTTAAAGGTGATGATCCTAAAAATACACCTTCTACGGGAAAGGGAACTGCAAAAGGGTGGGTTCGATATTCAGATACAGATGATCTAAAAACGTTTGAAACTTATCGATTGCGTGAAGGGGACGAACGTTACTCCTGTGTTGTTGAATATACATCACCAAACGAAAAGAAATTTGGTCTTCGGAAAGCAGATCCTATTTATGATGATCGTATTACAAATCCATCTACTCTATTAGCTAAAGTAGAAAAATCTATCATTGATGAGCCTGAAGTGTCCTTTTCTCTTGAATACATTGAAATGCAAAAACAAGGGTTCAATGTACCTTTAGATGAAGGAGATACAGTTCCCACTATCTACGAGCCTTTAGACGTTGATTTGGATTTAAGAGTAATTGAAATTACAGATTACCCTGAAAGTAATAAATCTCCTGTTCTCACGTTATCGAATAAAAAAGATAATGTAGTGGACGTAACTTTCAACTATGCAAAGCAATTGCTTGATCAGATTTGGAGTGAAAGCAGCAAAAAGATGAAATATGATGTTCTTCCAGAAGCAACTAAACTAGCAACTGCAGCATTATTAAAGGCACAAACTGAGCTTAAGTTTGAAAATGGAATTGTAGCTGTCAGTAAAACAAATCCAAATCTTGTAGTTGTTTTAAATAGTGCAGGTTTAGGTATTTCAACAAATGGTGGAGAAACCTTTGATAACGCAATTACAGCCCTTGGCGTTAATACAAACCTTCTTACAGCTGGTCGAATTAATACAAACAATATTGCAATCGTAGGGGACGAGGCGTTTTTCTATTGGGATGGCAATGAGTTTTTATCAATGGATCCTGATGATCAAAACAAGTATGTGAAACTTACTCCTGGATTTATTGATATTGGTGGTGGGGCTATTCGAATAAAGCGTCCTGATGGTGCTTATTTCATATTAGATGGCATTCCTCAATATGACTTTACTGTACAAGGAATGACACCGCAATTTTGTGCTCCAGAGGTAACAGTGGCTCCACGTTCTTGCTATACGAATGCAACTGATGCAAAAGATTTTCAAGCTTTTGTTTTTAGGCATCAAGGTCGATATTTACGTGTGAATGTTTCCCTGTATCAAAATGGTGGGGGAACAGCATATATGAGTGTGGAACAAAGTTATGAGGGATTTGCGGGATGGAAGCGTTGGGCGTTGGTTTCAAGTACTGTTACTTCCGATGATGCCAATAGTGAAAATTCAGGAAGAGAAATGTTGATTGATTTAGGTGTCCCATCTGGAAATCGTAAACTTATTTATATTCGCATATGGAGTTCAAATGCAAATACAACGTCTTATGGACGTATAACGGGAATATGGCAGGAGGGATAAAGGTGGAACAAAACATTCAACTCTATTGCAATACAGATGAAACTGGTAAAATCACACGTATACTGACAGGAGAGCGGATTATTCCGACTACTACCTTTCAGTATTTTTTTATGATTGATAAGAAAACTGAAATCAATCTAGACAAGTTTTATATTGAAAACAGCGAGTTAAAGCAAATTGAAGGCACGACGTTGATTGAGGTAGAAGATTTAAACCCTACTACAGAACAGCAATTAGAAGAAATGAAGAAGCGTATGGAAGAAATGGAGAAACTTATTGCTAACCTCTCCAATTCATAACGCTTCTTTTTTATAGCTTAATTGAGAGAGGTGAGACTACATGAAATACCCATATCAACAAGAAGACAACGGGTTGAGCCGCGATGGTCGTAATAAGCGAAACCAAAACTTTAAAGATATTGAAAGTGACATTAAGGAGCTTTTACAACGTATTGAAAATGTTATTATCAATGCTTCATCAGGTGAAATTCAAGCAAATGATGCACGAAGAGATGTATTAGGTTTTCTTCATGCTACATTAAAAGCTCGGTTAGATTCGGATGCAACAGTTCCAATACCTGCGACAAGATTAAAAACGTCAACTGATGCTGAAAAAATCAAATTAATCAATTTAAGTGGTGAAGTTAAACAAGCAATGGCAGGGACCACACCTGTTAATGCCACACCAGCAGTAGGAAGTGTAACGACTGATAAGTTAGCTGATAGGGCAGTTAATGAAAGTAAAATCAGTACAGATTTACGATATACATTTAAAGATCTATCTAAAATTGCAGATGACATCTTAACAAAAGGAACTGTTACTCCTAGCGGAGCATTAACAACATTCTTTGATGTATTTTCAAGTATTAGTACATCTGGAGGCACATTAACAGCTGTTAAAAAGACAAGTCCAGCTAACGTTGTTGGTGGTGGTTTATTCTCAGCTGATGCCACAGAACTTTCTTTTAAAGGCTTGAATGGAACAACATATGTAGTTGTTGCCTATGATGGAACCTATGTTTATCATATCCAGATCAGCAGTACAACTCTAACATTAAGAAAACATGATGCTGCACAAACATATGGAACAATAAAATCATATACATTAGGAGCAGCCATAGCTTCTACAAGCACAGTGAAATTTGTGTTAGAGGCCTTAACCATAGATATTTACGTTGATGGAACAAAAGTATTGAGCATAGCAAACGATTCAACAACAGCTCCTTATTTTGTTAGCAGACGTTTAGGATTCTTACAAACGCCTACAGGTGATTTCTCAAATATCAACTCCATCACAATCAATAGTACAACTACAAAAGTATCATCAATTCAAACGGATATTAGTGGTCTAAGAACGGATATTAGTGGTCTAAGAGATTCAACTTCTTCTCAAAGTGAAAAGGCATTAGCAAACAGCGATATCGTAATTAATACAGCCGATTTTACTATTAATGATGTTGGTGAGGTAAGAACGCCACTTAATCCAAATACTTATAAATGGTTAATGTTTAATAACACTATAAGTGAAATAGAATTCACTATGACAGCTGTTGATACGTGGATTGTATTATATGGTAATGCAAATAATACTCTTGCGTTCTATCCTCGAAAAGGTGCGTTATATGTAGGACACTTAAGAAATTTTAATAAAACAGGAAGAACGGACTTAGTAACAGGTAATTCTTCTCTGTATTCTGTTGTTAGTGGTGACACAATTAAAATTACAAAGTCAGGAAACATATATACAATGACTGTCAAAAAATTGGGACAGTCAACATTTACAGATTGGTTTACGTTAGATTTAACCTCTTACATTGATTCTACAATGTCTCATGGGTTTGGTTTCTTAACAGGTACACAAACAAATGTAGCTGTTGCTACTAATCCAATTGGTGTTGGTTTATTCCCTTTAAAAGATTCATTAGCTAGTTTAAAAAAAGAATTTGATGATTATGTATCTAGTCCTAGTAATGTAGCTGATTCTAAAACAATTGATTTAATTATGTTTATGGGTCAATCCAACATGGCAGGAAGAGGAACAGCTGCTGATTCACCAGTTGTTCCAGGTGGTTCAGGTTACGAATTTAGAGCTATTACTGATCCAACGAAACTGTATAACATCGTTGAACCTTTCGGAGTCAATGAAAATAATTCAAGTGGTATTAATGAGCCTGGTATGAAAACCGGATCTATGGTTTCGTCCTTTGTTATTGAATACAACAAATTAACCAAAAGGCCAGTGGTAGGTGTTTCAGCTTCAAAAGGTGGCTCATCTATTAATGAATGGCAGCCAGGTACAGCTTATCTAAATGATGCCATCAATCGTTTTAATGCAGCCAAAACGTGGCTTACGAATAACGGTTATACCATAAAAAATAAATTTATGGTTTGGTGTCAAGGAGAGACAGATGGTGATAACGCCATGTCTAAGACTGATTACACAACTAAAATAAAAGCTATGATTGAAGAGATGATAGCTCAAGGTATTGAAAAATGTTACCTTGTCCGAATCGGAAACCATAGGGACAATCCTACTATTTACGATAATATTATGTCTGCGCAAACAGAGCTCGCAAAAACTTATAAGAATGTTGTTCTAGTCTCAACCAAGTTTGCAAGCATGGCTGTCGATGGGCTGATGAAGGATCAATTTCATTATGTTCAACAAGGTTATAATATTACAGGAGCTGATGCAGGGATAAATACAGCATTTCATATTATGAATAAAAAGGAACCCTTCATGTTTGATTCAGAAAATAATAATTTATACTTTTCACAAAAATAAATAAACTAATTACTGAAACTTTATAACTATGATAAAATAACTGTAAAATGGTAAAATATATTTTATTATGAGGATAAGGTGATGGGATTGGGTGGAGATAAAAGTACTATCTTTCTGTAAAAAGTTGTTCAATGCTATAATGAATTACAAAATTGTTTACAATACTTCATCTGAGCCTTTATGGGAAGATGCAACTCATAAGGCTTGTGAGGAATGTTGTGGATCTGGGCTAGAAGACTTTTTTTATGACTGTGAAGTATGTGGAGGTACAGGGAAACTAAAAAAGACCTACCAAGAAATTCACAATCTTAAACTATATAAAGATATATATAAAGAATAAGATGGTCAGAGTCGTCCTTGACGACTATTTTTTATATAGAAAAACAAATGGAGGACTGATACCAGTCCTCTTTTTATTTTATACAAAGGGGTGAGAACCATGCCAAATACAACGGAGGTTCAACCAATGGATACAACTCAGAAAGAGATAGTGGAAATGAAGACAGATATTAAGACATTACAAAAAGAAGTGCAAGAGTTGAAGCAGATCACCACTAAACACGATGGAAGGATTCAAGCTATTGAAAACATGTTGAACAACATTAATGAGAATACAACTTGGCTTAAACGTACAATCACAAATGCTATTATTGGAGCTGTTTGTACAGGGTTTATTGGCGGTAGTATTGCGATTATCTTCACCGTATTTAAGGGAGGAAACTAAAATGAAAAAAGATATCTTCACATTACTGGGTGGTTTCCTAACCGCCCTTTTATTTTTCTTTGGAACAATTGGAGTATCGTTTGAATGGTTCACTACTGAAAGTATTAATGCTTTTGTAATTGTCGTATCAGCTTTTGCAGCACTTGCAGTCAATGTGTATGCGGTCTGGAAGAATACACACGTTAGTATGCGAATTAAGCAGTGGTTACGTAAAAAAGAATCACAAAAGAAATAAGTCACTCTTCTTGAGTGGCTTTTTTATTATAAAAGGGGGCAATTATAATGAAAAAGATTTATGAAGATGCAGGCCATGGTCTACCAAACGATCCGGGAGCAGTCGGAAATGATTTGAAAGAATCAGAAGTAGTCTTGACCATTCAAGAATTGTTCAACGCTTACTTATTAGCAAATTATGAAGGGTTTGAAATTAAATCCACTCGTACTGATAACAAAACATTCCTTCCTCTATCTGATAGAGCAAGACAAGCTAATCGTTGGAATGCTGATGTTTTTATTAGCTTCCATATTAATTCGGCAGCAAATGAAAAAGCTACAGGGTATGAAGATTTTATTTATAAACATGCTTCACTAGCTTCGAAAACTCTGCAAAACCTGGTTCATGAGCAAGTTGTTCAAGTGATTCATAAGCACAATGTTACAAACCGTGGTAAGAAAACAGCTAACTACGCGGTTCTACGTATGACAAATATGCCTGCTATCCTAACTGAAACGATGTTCATTTCCAATCCGAAAGATGCTCAGAAGCTTAAAAGTATCGAGTTTCTAAAGGATTTTGCAAGTGCGTATGCAGAAGGAGTTGCGAAGTTCCTTGGTCTTAAAGCGAAAGACAGCACACATGTAGTCGTTTCAAAGCCTGTAGAGGTTCCGAAAGAAGAAACTAAAGTACCAGTAGAAACACCTAAAAAAGAACAGCTACCGAAAGTAACGTCTTTAGGTGATAAATACTCTTTCCAAGTACAAGCATTAAAAGATATCGGCGTGTATAAATACGCGGATCTTTCGGAGAACCAAAGAACGTTGAAAAAGGATACGGTATTCAGCGTTTATGGATACACAGAGGGCGCGAAAGCATTTGCAGTACCTAGTGGATTTGTTCAAGCGAAAGACGTTGTGCCGCTCTTTGTAACAATCACAACAGGCGGTCTTTCGAAGGACATGGAAACGGAATTCCGTGCATTTTTGAAAAAGGAACAGATCGGTTCAGAATTGAACCTGTATGTTAAAGGCAATCCAAGTGCAACGAGCGAAGTAGCTGGACTCGCTCTTGTGAAAGTGAAGCAATTCCTTGATAAAAAAGATTGGTGGTATAAATAACCTTTTTTCTTGAATACTTAAAAAACCCCTGTTCATTTGAATGGGGGTTTTTATTATATTTATGATGCACTTTGATTATCAAGAGTAATGTTAGTTTTCATTTTTTCCTATCTATTTCAATATACATAGTCATCATTACATTATAAAAACAAATTTTGGATAAAACTATGTTGTTAGTAACGTGATTTGGTAGTATTATTATACTGGTCAAGGAGGAGGAAAATTGAAAAAAACATTAAATTATGAAAAATTACCTAAATTTATAGTGTTTTATATCGTTTTTATATCTTTTTATGGAACCATTTCCATTTTTGTTGATAACCCAATCTTTAAATTATCAAAGGATATATTTTTAGTATCAATAGGGATTTATTACATATCTAAGTTTTTTCTAAAGAAAAGAGTCGAAAAGAAAACTCTTATTGTTATTTCTTTTCTATTCCTTATAACTGTTGTAAGCGCACTGAATTTAATTAATCCTGGACCAGGGTACAACTTAACAGATTTTGCGTACGGAATTAAGACTACTATCTTACCTATGGTTGGTTTACTGTTGGGGATATTTTTAAAACAATCAAAAATGAATATTTATAAGCCACTGTATTTTATATTCTTTTTAATCATTATAGGATGGATTTGTCAGAGGATTTTAGGTTTAGATGAGTTAATGGCAATGGGGTTTGAGTATGCTGTTAACGTAAAAAATTTCGGTGATAATTTGAGGTTGCCTTCTTTAGTGGGAACACCTGACGCATACGCTTTCTTGTTAAGTTTAACAGGTATATTAATTGAATGGGATTTAAGAACTAAAGGGAGAAAAGGTATGGCGAACATATTCAGAGTAGTTACTTTGCTGTTCCTCTTGTTAGCTACTATTCGTTCAGCTATGATTTTTTGGTTTATTTATCAAATCTGCGCTACTCTGAAATCTTTTTTTAGACTTACTCCTAAAAGAGCTTATATTTCCATAGCATTTGCATTGTTTTTATTATTACCTATTATGTTTAGTGGTTATTATTTACTCAGTAATACCACTTTGGGGAATTCTTATTCTACCCAAGATCGACTTTCTCACTGGGGAGATAATCTACCTTCTTTATTTAGTAAAGAGGGGCTTTACGGAAAAGGTATAGGTTCTGTAGGGTCAGCTAGTGTTTCAACATCTAAGTTAGATTCGGGAAATTCAAGATACGCTGTAGATAATCAATTTTTTGCAATCTATGAGCAATTAGGTATATTAGGTGTACTATCTATAGCTTCTCTTTTTTTCCTAATCATAAAGGGATGTATTATAAGTAATAAAAATAATTTCTTGAATAATGGAAACGAATTACTTGTAGCTTTGGCCTTTTCTTCTATGTTTACTAACTGTTTAGAGTTATACCCATTCAATGTGATTTTATGGATTCAATTTGGTATGTGTTATAGAACATCTTACCCAATCATAGAACCAACTTCTTCAAAAATAAAACGCGCTAAAAAGAAACGAAAAAGAAAATTTGTATTATTTGAAACTCCTGAAAAAAGAATTAAGAGAAAAATTGCAAACGGAAAAATATAATAGTTTCTACAAGAAAATTAAAAAACACCCTTCTTATTTATAAAAAGGAGGGTGTAATTATATAGAATGTCACCCATACATAAACAACGAACATATAATGTTAAAAAAATAGGAAAGTGGAATGTATATGATATTCAATGACAAGAAAGGTATCGTATGGTTTACAGCTTTTTTAATAATAATCACAATATTGATTTTAGTGTTAAAAGAGGAGGATTCGGAAAAAGAAAATGTTTTCTCGAGCGAAATTCCCCTAGGCTTCGGTGTTAGCGTACACTATACTGGCGACAGAATAGATACTGATTTAATAAGAGATGCAGGGTTTAAAATTGTTAGAAAAGACATTTTTTGGAGTCGGGTCGAACAAAAAAAAGGTGTGTTTGATTTTAAAACTACAGGATATGATGATCTTACAAAATCATTGGAGAAGAATGGAATTCGACCGTATTATATATTGGCCTACAGCAATAAACTTTATGAAGAAAAACAATCTGTTGTAACAGCAGAGGGTCGAAAAGCATTTGTTAACTATGTAGATGAAGTAACATCTAGATATAAAAACAAAGGGGTTATATGGGAAATATGGAATGAACCTAATATACATTATTGGGATGATAAACCAAATTTTCATGATTACTCTATTTTAGTGAAAGAAGCTTCTGAAGTAATTAAAAATAATGATCCTAGCGGAACAATTGTAGCTCCTGCTTTATCCGGAGTAAATGACGACTCTTTAACATGGTTGGACGGAATATTAAGAACAGGGGTTTTGGATTATATAGATGGTCTATCAGTTCACCCTTACAGAACACAAACTCCTGAAACTGTAATAGACGATTATAAGAAATTAAGAACCTTATTAAAGAAGCACTCTGATAAAAATATTCCTATTATATCAGGTGAATGGGGATACTCCACAGCGCAGGGTTCAGGTACTAATAATTTTAATGAATATACACAAGCTAATTATTTAGTGAGGATGTTTTTAATTAATTTATTTTCTGATGTACCAATTAGTATATGGTATGATTGGAAAAACGATGGAACAACTCCCAATGAACATGAACATAACTACGGAATAGTACAAAATGATATTAAAGTGAGTAAAAAAGCGTATCTTGCTATTAACGCCTTAACTTACAATTTAAATGGTTACGAACTAAAAGAAAGAATCGATATAGGCAATCAAAATGACTACGTTTTAAAGTTTACCAATGAGGAAAATAAAAATATATTAGTTTGTTGGACATCTAAAGAGAGTCATAACGTTACTATCCCTTTTGGATTTAAAGGTGGAAACATATTATCTATGTTTGGTGAAAAAATTGGTGATATCAAACAAACTTCTAAGTTAGAGTTAGAAATAAATAATAGCCCTAAGTATCTTGTGGTAACGGATTAAAAAGGCCCCTGCTCTTCGGAGTGGGGTCTTTTTTATTTGTCTATAATGGTATTATAGATAAGAATGCGAGGTATCAACAATGGAGAATCAAGAAGACAAATACGCAAATATTGATTTAAATAAAATTTACGAATACGCTGATCTACCTGACAAGAAAGCTGGTCGTTGCGATAACTGCGACAGCGTAAAGTTTAAAAGTAGTGTAAAGAGCGGCAAGTTTCTATGCGAATGTACGAATTGTGGGATGAAAAAGAATATCTAAAAAGATAAAACCTCGCTCATATGAGAGAGGCTTTTTTATTTGTTATTATTTCATACTACTAATAGGTACGTTAAAGATTATTAAATAAAAAATAGCTATTGGAATGGATAAGAAATAGGCTAACAAAGGGTTTTTATGATGTAGTAGTAACATTGGAAACATAATACAATTAAATAAAATGGAACATCCAAAATTCCAGCCGTGGTTATATTTGAACAGACCAACAGCATGATAAAAATACTCGACTATTGAATATAAAATAACCCAAAAAATAATATGTAGAATTTTTTTAGTGGTAACATCTTCAGGGACATTCGAAAGAAATAAGAGTACCAAACAAGGGAAAGTGATGAAGGTTACCAAAAGGCTATTCAAAGTATGGGTCGGTATAAGAGTAGCTTTATATACCCATAGTGAATAGTTGTATGTAAGAACTTCATATAATAAAGCAAAGATCACCATATATAGAATTGTGGAATGATACTTCCTCCAATTTTTCCAATCACTCCAACGCCAAGCTGCAAAGATCCATAAAAACAATCCAATCAGACGCATGACTTTTCTCCATTTCGGTTTTTAAAAAATTTTTGTTTGGTTAATGATTTCTGGGTAGAAATTAACAGGAGACCTGCTTAAGGAGTTTCTTAACAAATTTCAGATTAATAACAAGAATTAAAAATATAATTGGGTATGCTATCGCTGAATACCAAAGTTTCCATCCTTTTTCATAAAAAAAATCAGTTTTTAATATTAACCATTCTAACAAGGTTGAGATTACTGATCAACTAAGTATGTAAAATATTTGATTCTTATGTGGTTTATATAACGGATAATAATTCAAAAATAATATACTTATGGGTATAAAGCATAAGAATTCTCCTAACAAACCCATCCACTGGAATCCTCCATCAAAATAACCATACATCAAGTATAAGATCTGCAATAACACCAAAAAGCAATGCAAAAAGGGTAGTAGAGTAAAATTCGATTTTGTATAATCTCTTGGGAACGAAATAGGAAATAAAGTTAAGGGCTATGAAGAAAATATATACAAAAATCAACATGAAATTCTCTTGTAGCGTTTGTTCTAGTTATTACCAGGATATGCGTTTGATATGTATTGAAAAATTGTTAAGTGAAATTCACGGATTGCGGAATGAAGAAGAATATTTAACAAAAAGGTACAAAAGTTTTTTCTGTTTGAAGAGTATTTCCTATTTTTATTGAATCGAGATATTCACCCAAGAAAATATATGGGTAAATGCATATACTTTATTTGAGTGAAAAATAAATGGAGGTACGCTTAATGAATTCAGAAATGCAACTTTTACCCAGTATAAACCCTCAGGAAATCCAAGTAAGTGACTCTGATGAAAGAATTAGACCATTTGGCGGCTTTGGACGTCCATTTGGCTTTGGCAGACCATTTGGTTTCGGTAGACCATTTGGCTTTGGACGTCCATTCGGTTTCGGCAGACCATTTTTCGGCAGACCATTTTTTGGTAGACCGTTTTTCGGGGCACCATTTCTTGCGGGGTTAGCAGCTGGCTCATTACTTTATCCATATGGATATGGTTACGGATACCCATACTATTATGATCCATACTATTACGATCCGTATTATTCATATACAACTTATTACTATTAATTCTGTTGCTCTGTATATAAGATACAGAGCGAATTTACATAATAGATATTTACATTTTTTAAGTTGCAAAATGAAGAAGAATATTTAATAAAGTAAATCTGAAACCAGTTGAATGTAGAATGTTTATGTATATTCCCTCATACTTCCTGTTATTTATTTAGACCACCTCTACACAATATAATTAAGAGGTGAATCTTTATGACAGATAACAATGTTGGTTTTGGAGTTAGTGGAAATGCAGAGACTAAACAAAAAACTAATGTTTCTAGTGAAGCTACTATGACAAATAAGGTAAAACATGATAATTACGAAGTGTTTAATCATCAATTAAATTCAGTATCTGATGATGCATTTAGAGCAGACCGTGATGAAGACTAAATAAGCAAATATTGTCTTATGTAAATGTGCAAATTGCGGTATAAAAAAATATATAATAAAAAATCCCTCTTAAGTAAAGAGGGCTAAACATAGATGAAACCTCCTTATAATCCAAGGAGGTTTCTCTTTTTTACAACATAGTAAATTGATTTGTTACGTTTCATCATTTTTATTTAACGATTGTTAGGGAATACTCTTCGAACGGTTTCAGTAAAGTCTTCACATAGACCATTTATTGGCGCACCTTCATTAATTCGGTTTCAATAACCTTTCATAAGATTCACGAAATCAGGATCGGATGATACATATACATTTCGAATATCCCAATCTGTAGCTTTTACTTGATCTGCAATCTTCTTCTTTAAACGATCTGTTACTTCCCCGTTTCCTCCATCCTGTAAAACCACGTAGGCATTTCGGTTTGTAACGATTACATTCGCAGTGTCTACTTCGTCTAGTTTAACAATACGATCTGCAGCCTTATCAGCTACTTCTAATCGTGTTTGATTATTGTCATTATTATTATCATTATCATTATCATCCCCATTAGGATCATATCCAACATTTAGTGGCCCATTGTTGTTACGAGCATTCTGTGCTCTTTGTTCCGAAGGTTCTTCAGTTGGATCGGGTTCAGCTTCATCTTTTTAGAATGATTTTGTATGAGTGAAAAATGATGCCATTTTAAATGCTGACATTTACGTTTATATGATGGCTGGCTTGTTGCCAATGTTAACAAAAGCTATAATACAGGTGCTAGTAGTATAGAAGAAAGTGGGCAATAAAAAATGACCACTGACCACGTAAATGACCACAAATTAGTTACCAAGAGATATAAACAGGTAGAGCTTTACTATTAAATTGATAATTAATCTCTCATTTATAATGTTAGAAAATCAACTACATGTAATGAGATACAGACTCAAATAAATAGTGTCTAATACGGCACATGTGGAGAATGTGGTATCACTAACATTGAAATAACAGCATTTATAAGACGGCTAAGAGCAAAATGACCACATTTTGACCACTTAGCCGTTTTTTTGCATGTATTCACTGAATTTTTTAGAGGTATTCTCTTTCATTCCATCCGTCACATGAGCATAAATATCTCCAGTCATTTTAATACTTGAATGTCCTAATCTTTCTTGAACTTCTTTCAAGCTAACTCCAGCTTCTAATAATAAAGTTGCATGAGTATGACGAAGATCATGAAAACGAATTTTAGGAACCTCAGCTTTTTTGATTACACGATTAAAAATAGTAGTCATTGTTCGAGGATAGATTGCTTGTCCATCTTCTCTACAAAAAATTAAATCTTCTTGGCTATATCTTGGTCCATACAATAACTTCAGTTCAGATTGTCGTTTTTTATGTTGCGATAGCACACGTAAAGTTTCATCATCTAGTTTAATAATACGGTTAGATGATTCAGTCTTTAAAGGACCATAAGAGAAATTACCTTCACGATAAATTAAATTACGTTGTACATGAAGAGTGCCTTTCTCAAAATTAATATCTTGCCATTTCAGTGCCAGCATTTCTCCACGTCTTAAGCCCGTATAACCACAGACAAAAAACAGAGCAGAATAATGAACGTTTTCTATCTTTGAAAACTGTAAAAAGCGAATTAGCTCTTCTTTTGTCCATACAACATATTTACGTCGTCTACCTCTGGGAATATCTACTTTCCTCAAAGGATTCTTCAAGAGCAAATCCCAATCAATCGCTTTTTCTAGAGCGCCATTAAGGACTGTATAAATGTACTCAATGTACCTTTCAGATAACCCTTCATCCACAAGGTGATTAAAGAATTTTTGACATACAGGACCATTCAAATCTGTTAATCCAACACGACCTAGAATAGGGAGAATCCGGACGTTGACAGCTCTTTGATAATTATCAAATGTTGTTTCTCTTACTTTACGCTTGGCAGCCATTTCAAGCCACTTAGGTAGAAATTGATTTAAAGTCATTTTGCTATCCACAATATTTAATCCGTTCTCTAATTGTGTGGATAATTCTTTTGCTGCGTTTTCAGCTTCTTTTTTTGTAGCAAAGCCTCTTCTTGTTGTTTGTTTTCGTTTTCCAGTTAACGGATCTACACCAGTTTCAATGGTAAAAGACCATGTATAGCCAGATTTTGCTTTCTTAGACGGTACTTTGCGAAAATAAGCCATTGAATTAAAACCTCCTTAAAAAATGTTATTTAGAAGTTGTATCGTTAAACAACCACAGTTAGTTATAACATAAAAATCACCTCCGGAAAGGGAATGTATGTTTGGGTTTGTTTCCTAATAAATCCCTCACTTTTAAAAAGGTGAGGGGGAGTCGAATAACAAGAAATAGATTGTTTGAATATTTTACTACATGTTAAGATAATAATTATTATGGAGGTGTTTATTATGCTCTTTAAAAAAAACAATTCATTGTTTAAACGGGCTTTAAATGAAATAAAGGAAATTGATAGAGAGTACAATGAAATGGCCCAGCGTAATGAAAAAAAATCTAAAGAAATTAGAAGCTCCATTCAAGAAAAGTCAGCCGAATTTAAACAACGTAAAGAAAAACGGAGAGCAATGTTTAACTCTATTCGTAGTAAACAGCGATAGGACTAACTAAAAAATCTCCCTGTTGAATTATATCGAATGAACCTAGTAAAATATCTATCATTAGATTTGGAATTTTATCGATGTCTTGGGTTGCTAACTCAGGAAGGTTAAAACCATTGAATACAGTACGCTTCTCTCCAATTATTCTAACTAAAAATTTTACCTGTCTACTTTGATCAGTACGAAAAGATAAGGCTTCTGGAGCCTCCCTTAAGAAACGTTTTTTGATTAAGCCTATTTGGTTACTAGCTTTGATAACGGCTACGTCTCCTAAAGCTTTTGAAGCATAGGAACTAAATGTTTCTAATTGTTTAAATACAGCTACTATTGGCTTTGTATTTTTATGAGTTTCTATCACTTGTTGGGCTAGAGGTAATTGTTCACGCTCTCGAGCATTCGGGTTCTTTTTATTAATAATCTTTATAGCTTCGTTATATTCTAAATCAGCTTCACCTATTTGTGATAGCATTAAACTTTCCATTAATTTATAATCTAAAACATTTTTAATTAATTGGAAATCATAGAATTTATAAGTAGATTCTCCTAAATACAAATCGCCTTCTTTAAAATCGGGACCGTGATTTAATAAATTTTGATCAACCAGTTTATCAGACAATATGTCTAAAGCATAATCATCAAAAGTTTTATTTAAAATATCCTTTTGACCTTCTAAGATTGTTTTTGATTCTAGCTCCATTTTTCTACGTTCTCCGCCAACTCCCAATCCTAAATAACTAGCTTTTGCATTTTTAGATCGAGTGCTATGAATACCTTCAGTTTCATTTTCTTGTACACTTTCTTCAGCAGAAAAACTTGTAATTAATCCTTCATCTAATTGAGCTAACATTGAATTCATTATTTCAGTGTCAAGATAAATAATTTCTTTCAATTTATATCCTCCTTATATTGAACTACTAAAATCTCAAAAATATATAAAAATAAGATATTTTCCCAGTAAAAAAGATTAAAAATATACACGATTAATATCGTGACATTGCCGGCAATAGAGCACGGTATAACTGACCTCTTTTATAAGCTTGCCTTATCTGAATAGACTGAATTCTCTCCTCACAAATATCAACAGGTATACCAAAAAGTTCTGCAGTATATTCAATATCCTTAAAGTTGATATAGGATAGCATATGGTACGGAATGGCTGAATATTTTATAAAATTTTCAGCTTGGTTTTCTTGAAGCTCACGCAGAGGCATGGGTATATCTTTACCTTGTCTACCTTCATGCAGCAGTCCATGACATAATTCATGATAAAAATTTCTCTTTAAATCCCGTCTTGATTCCTTAGATAGAAACAAAACAATGGTTCCATGAATATTAGCAGAGTAGGATTTTCCACTTCTAATAATAGTCTCAACACCAAAGCAGTTAGATATATTAGAAATTGTTAAATCTGAAGGCGTTAGTATACCCCTTTTCATGTATTCATTTGAAATCCATTCCTCTAGATGGGTAGGTACATATTCTAAATGCACTAAAAACACTCCTTAAAAAACAGCGATAAGAGAAAGTACGTTCTTATTTTTGGGTAAAAAAATAGAGCACTTTAGCACAAACAAGAACTCAATCACATCACGATCACTTTCTCAATCACTCAAATCCTTCAAAGCCTTATGTACCAAGGAATTCAGAGGTTTTAAAAAGCGAAAATCCCAATCACTTTCTTACTCACATCTCAATCACTTTCTCACTCTATATTAATAACAGCATTTATTAATAACAACAATATAAATAACAAGAAAGAAGAAGCGAGCTAAATTCCATCAATACTTTTGCTTAAGAATCTTTTCCACTACGCTTCTTTTTTTTAGCTAAAAGGAATTCAGCGTATTCTCTAACTTCCTCTTCAATCTCTTCAAAGTCTTTTTCTGAAAGGTTGTCCATATCATAGAACCACATACCTTGAACTTTTTCTTTACTTTCAGCATGCTCATGGCGTCCTAAAATATAATCCACAGAAACATCATAAAGATTGGCTATTTTAACAAGCATTTCACTATCAGGTTGACGTAAACCATATTCCCAGTTTGCGTAAGTAGAAACAGTTTTAATTCCTAGCTTCTTCGCAACTAAAGATTTCGTCCAACCTTTTCTTTCTCTTAAGAACTCTAATCTTTTACCGGTTATGTTTTCCATATTCAACACCTATTTTTCATTTTATGTGTAAATTTTAACACGTTATGAATACAAAAAATATTTTCTTACACAAAAAGAATAAAAAAATATTGACTTACCCACTTTGTGTAAGTTATTATAAATTCAAGAGTTACACAAAACGAGTAAGGAGGGCGCACAATGAGTCTACAAAAATTAAAGCAAGCCCGAAAGGCTAAAGGTCTCTCACAAACGTTTATGGCAAAAAATCTTGGTTACACATATCCAAGTGGTTATGCAAATATCGAGACTGGGAGGAATAAACTAAGCCTTGAAAATGCTAAAAAAATAGCAGATATTCTCCAGATGGATGTTAACGAACTTTTTTTTGGAGAAGAGTTACACGAAACGGGTAAATAACTTCTGCAGCAGGAGGCGATCTTAAAAGATGACCTGGCAAGAGTTACTCACATATTGGTTCGTAGTGACAAGATCCAACATCTTTATCTTGGGGTTAAGTATTTATCTGGTACAAGAATCTATTAAATCAATCAAACAAAAAGGTGGTATTCGCAAATGGATAATTCAATCAGTGTCTCCATCGACATGGCGCCGATTATGGAACGACTAGAATATTTGGAACAACGCTTAACTAAAAGCTTGGATGCAGCTAGTTCATTAAACGATGTTTGGAATACTTGTCCACCTCTTATGTCTGTTAAACAAACAGCTGAATTCTTAGGAATCAGTGAAAGTCAAGTTTACATCCTAACCAGACGCCAAGGTTTCCCAAAAACCAAAGCTTTGGGAGGTTTAAAGATAACCACTCACATGCTAAAAATTTGGATCGAACGTAACACAGAATGGGTGGAAGAGAACACTAATTTTTTCAGTGAAAACGTTATGTAATAAAGGTCCTCTAGTATAAGGGTAACACGTAGCCAGTCATAAAAATAGGAACGAAATATGGCTGCAATATCAGAAACTTACAATTGAATATGACAGGGAGAGGTAGTTATGAAAAATAAAGCAAACCTGGGAGAACTATTGAAGGAACAAGGGAAGACGCAGGCGGAATTTGCAAATGAAATCGGCTATGATCAATCAACTATTTCCAAGTGGGCAAACGGCAGTCGTGTAATTGCGAAAGAAGCAAAACCTCTTATAGCAAGAGGCATTGATAGTTTCAAGTACTACATCGGTACGATGAAAGAAACTGCAGGGATTTCATTAACTCCTTACATGAATGGAGATCGAATTCACAGGGATATTGCTTCTATGCGAATGCTCGTTGAAAAAGAACGTAGAGAAGCGATGGAGTACTGGAATAAAGATTTCTGGCATATACCAGCTGACCATGCTAATGAAATTGAACGTGAAGAAGTTAGGCAGTTCGTAAAGGAGTATTCAGAAAAGCTTGCAGCCGAATTTAATCTACTCGCTGTCGTATGTGAAAGATACGGTTTCTCCTTAAAACAAATTGATCAGCAACTAGAAATGACCTTGAAATCAAGGGGGCTAGTTAAGTGAGTGTACAAGCTTTAAATATCTATGAGCGAGCAAGGGAGTTAGAGGAAGCTGGTTGGTCAGTCATTGAATCTATTGACTTAAATGCAGATATGCAAGAGCTACAGGAAGAAGCATTCGAAACAGTGCTTACAGCTAGGGGAATTCAGAAGCAATCATTAAGTCGAATAGAACAAATTGTAGCAGATATGCAAAGTAAGGGATTGGATGTTGATATAGTTCCGCGTTACCTCAAAAACAAGGAGGAGACAAGCTATGTATAAGTTGCCAATGATGAAAGCAAGTGAAGTTAGTAAGTGGTGTAAGACGTTGAAGGGTCATCCGGTTTTACTTTTAGATATTGAACGTAGAATTTGGCAAAACGTGAAGGCAAATAAAAAAACAGCTAGCTAATGGGCTTAGCTAACTGCTTTATTCGAAAAAACATAATCAACTCGATAAGTAAATTATACCACATTACATAAGTGGGCGACAAGCATTGTTCTTGTCGTCATGGTCAGGAAAATCCTTTATTTATCGGTCCTTAACCGTAAAGGCACAACTCATTTTCCTGATCATGACGATGCGAGCAAATAGCATCAGAAAGTAGGTG